>Ga0207991_1000598_pt1 | contig 23978 bp, 15 predicted proteins | sample ETN07SmetaG_FD_185786 | JGI IMG/M metagenome (GOLD analysis project Ga0207991, IMG submission 185786) | Marine microbial and viral communities from oxygen minimum zone, Eastern Pacific Ocean - ETNP2014F14-07SV275 (SPAdes) (version 2) | ecosystem: Environmental > Aquatic > Marine > Oceanic ...
TCTGATCAAGGCCATCAACGATCTCTTTTAGCGCAAGGGGAACCGCAACATTAGCCAATTTCGCCAACATTAAAAAACTAACAGCCCAAATAACACGAGTTCGCATTTTGAGTAAATACGGCAAGAGCTTTTTTAAAACCTTAATATCTCTGGTTTTAAAATCGTAAGCCTTAGTTTGGTTATTGCTTGAATGCATCGAGTGTCGCTTTAGTTAGAAAAGGCTTGGTTGATTTGATCAAAGCCAAAACCTCGAGATTGCAGAAAACGTTTTTGCTTGGCAGTTTCTTTATAGTCGGATGGAAGGCCATCACCATATTTTGTGACTCTGATCTTTCGTGCTAACGCAAACCAATCAAAAACGGATAGGTCAAAATACTCAATGCCGCGTTGCTTGAGTTCGCCAGAAATCTTGACGGGGCCTTTGCCCTGATTAAAGCGCATACTAATAAAATCTTCGGCGAAACGCACATCGCTTTGATAATCCTGCTCAACCAGCAAGTCTATTACCCCAGCGATGAGAGTGTTATTAAAGTCTTGAAGTTGGAGTTTTTGCCTTAATTCTAATTGCGAATGCTCGCGTCTAACTAGCATTCGCATTGCAGCAGCATAACACTCGCTAGAGTTACTCTGCTGAGTCCCCATCATCACTGGGCATGAGTTTTTCGCGGATTTGCGCTTCAAGAGATTGCGCAAGTTCGGGGTTGGCTTTTAGGTAATCTCTTGCATTGTCTTTCCCTTGACCAATACGTTCACCGCCAACGCTATACCAAGCACCTGCTTTTTCAACAAAACCCAGCTGGACACCCAAATCAACGATTTCACTCTCTCTAGAAATGCCGTGATCGTATAGAATCTGAAATTCAGCTTTTTTGAACGGTGGTGCAACCTTATTCTTTAAGACTTTAACGCGAGTTTCGTTACCCAAAATTTCATCGCCTTTCTTAATCGCGCCAATGCGACGAATATCCAAACGAACCGATGCGTAGAATTTAAGCGCGTTACCGCCTGTGGTGGTCTCTGGATTACCAAACATCACGCCAATCTTCATCCGTAGTTGGTTGATAAAGATTACCATGGTGTTGGTTTTCTTGATATTTGCAGTAAGCTTTCTTAGCGCTTGCGACATCAATCTAGCTTGCAAACCCATATGGGATGCGCCCATCTCACCCTCAATCTCAGCTTTTGGCGTCAATGCTGCAACTGAATCGATTACAATAACATCAACACTACCAGAACGAACCAGCATGTCGGTAATCTCCAATGCCTGTTCACCGGTATCGGGCTGCGAAATTAACAACTCATCGGTATTCACACCCAAACGTTTAGCGTACTGAGGATCCAACGCATGCTCAGCATCAATAAAGGCTGCTGTGCCGCCTATTTTTTGCATTTCAGCAATGACGTGCAGAGTTAACGTTGTCTTACCAGAAGACTCAGGACCATAAATCTCAACCACACGACCTCGCGGTAAACCACCAATACCGAGCGCAATATCAAGACTTAAACTGCCTGTTGATACTACCTCAATATCGGATCTAGCCTCATCGTCACCCAAAAACATCACTGAGCCTTTGCCAAATTGTTTGTCAATCTGAGCAAGCGCGGCTTTTAGTGCTTGTTTTTTCTGTTCATCCACACGTTTCTCCCGAGTAAAATATTGATTAAAGAATTAAAGAGACCTTTGCATAAATCATTTTAAAAACTAAAGTGATTTATGTAAAGATTACTAGTGGAATTATAATGCCTTTCACAGCAAAAGACACACAATGTATGGCACTTGCACTGCAACTTTCAGCAAAGGCTCGACACACTGTTAATGCCAACCCAATGGTCGGTTGTGTCATTGCACGTGGCGGCGAAATTATCGCTCAAGATTACCACCGAGAATATGGCAAAAGTCACGCCGAAGTCAAAGCCTTGGCACATATTGATGGTAAAGCAAAAGGCGCCACACTCTACGTTACACTGGAGCCTTGCTCACATCATGGCAAGACGCCGCCTTGCACTGATGCGGTGATTGCCTCGGGTGCTACAAAAGTGATTATTGCAACATTAGACCCTAATCCACTGGTCTCAGGCAGAGGTGTTCAATTGCTCGAGCTTGCCGGCATCGAAGTTGAAATTGGGTTGTTAGAAAATGAAGCTAAAGCACTGAACCGTGGCTTCATTAAAAGAATGCAAACTGGCCTGCCTTTTGTCACCAGCAAAATTGCTATGAGCCTCGATGGTAAAACTGCAATGGCCAGCGGTGAAAGTAAGTGGATTACCTCTGAGGCTGCTCGAGTGGATGTACATAAACTGCGCCGAGATAGCCAAGCCATTGTGACAGGCTCAGGCACCGTGTTAAAAGACAATCCTAATCTGACCGCTAGGCTGCCAGAGGTTTCTGTCACACCGCTCAGAGTTATCATTGATAGCAACAATCAAATCACCGACAAAAACCTTAAAGTATTTTCCGATGACGCACAGACACTGGTGATCAATCGCGATAATTGCGACTCTAGCGTGAATGGCAAGGTTGATCTAAAAGCCGCCCTACTCAAGCTTGGCGAATTGGGTATTAATACCGTACTGATTGAGGCGGGCCCAGGCCTTAACGGCGCCCTGCAACAAGATGGGCTTATTGACGAATTGGTGATTTACACTGCGCCAGTGCTACTTGGTAGTGACGCCACTTCAATGATGCAATTGCCCATCACGACAATGGGCGACAAAGTCACCTTGAAAATACACGATTGTCGACAAATAGGTGTGGATATGAAAATAACCGCAAGCTTCAAATGAAAGCCTTTAATGACTTATGCAAAAGCCTCTAAATAATAAAAACGTCTTGCTTGGTATCTGCGGCTCAATCGCCGCTTACAAGTCCCCCGATATTGTTCGTCGCTTACAAGATTTAGGCGCCGAAGTTCGGGTGGTGCTTACAGCGGGTGGTGCCGAATTTGTTAGCGAAAGATCACTACAAACTGTCTCGAAAAACAAAGTACATGACAACCTTTGGGACGCAGAGGCAGAGCTGTCGATGGGTCATATCGAGCTTGCCAAGTGGGCAGATGCGATTGTTATTGCACCCGCTTCTGCCAATACCATTGCCAAGCTTTGCCATGGTAGGGCAAACGATTTATTAACAACCCTTATTTTAGCAACAACGGCCAAAATACTCATTGCACCCGCAATGAATCAACAAATGTACGCCTCAATGGCAACACAGGACAACCTAAAGCTATTGGAAAGTCGAAATATGGTAATTGCAAAGCCAGAATTTGGTGAGCAAGCCTGTGGTGACATTGGCGAAGGACGATTAGCCGAACCAACCTCTATTGCATTACAAGCAGCTAATTTGTTTCAAAACACCCAACTCGGCGGAAAAAAAGTAATGATTACCTTAGGTGCCACCATTGAGGCAATTGATCCAGTACGATTTATCTCGAATCACAGCAGTGGCAAGATGGGAATGGCGTTAGCTTCAGCTTGCATTGAAGCGGGCGCTACGGTAACACTCATCATAGGCTCAATTTCAGTAGCAGTGGAGTCACGTGCAATAAACATTTTCGTCACCAGCGCTGATGATATGCTTGAAGCTGTGATGAGCAATATTGGCGAACAAGACATATTTATTTCCTGCGCAGCTGTTGCCGATTATCGACCAGTAAATATTGCACAAAACAAAATCAAAAAAGACTCTGAAACACTGTCAATTGAGCTTGTGCGGAACCCCGATATTTTGGCAAATGTCTGTCAAATGAAAAACAAACCCATTTGTATTGGCTTTGCCGCTGAAACCGAAAATTTAATCAAAAATGCCAAAAATAAGCTTGAAAATAAGGGTTGTGAAGCCATTATCCTTAATGATGTTTCAAATTCAAAAATTGGCCTTAAATCCGATCAAAATGAGGTCTTTTTTATTACCAAAGACAACTGTGAAAAAATTAATATAACCAGCAAAATTATTATTGCAAAAAAATTGGTTGAAAAAATTTCTGAAGTGTTGATTTGAACAACACAAAATGCCGTTAAATCAAGGCTTAATGGACTTACTCACAAAACTGTGGATAACTCTGTTTATATCTCTTTTTTTTACTAAGAAAATTGCATCACAATAGGCTTTATTACGGTTTTGGTTAATAATTAATCATAAGTTTTTTTTTGTTATAAATCAAATACTTATGTTTATTTCATATAATGAATAATGATAAAAATAACCCATTGATTTAATCAGTTTAATAATGGCGGATAACTTTTGATGTTTATCGTGCTAAATCAAGTGTTTCACGGCAATTTATGATAATTATTAGCTGTACATTTTTTCCATCCTATCAATGCAGTAATATCGAAAATTCTGATGCTATTTAATGCCTTATTTTTTTTGATTGGACTTGTTGTTTTTTCAACAAAAAATAGCCTTGAATTAAGTGCTGTTGAGATAGCTGCAATATTGGCTCTTTTCACTGCATTTTTACTGACTTTTAGACGTAATTATAGTATTTCAGTCAAAATTTTATTTACCCTTGCTGGCTTTGCTTGGATGGCTGTTTTTTCGCACACTTTAATGAATCAAAGTCTTGACGAGGAATTTCTCAATCAACCGATGGAGACTCGAGGTTTTATTGTTTCACTGCCTTCTTCAAGCCCTCAAAAATCAATTTTTTTGTATGAGGTTGTCGAACCATTTGACGCTAAAGTTCGACTCTCTTGGTATGGTGATGATAGACCAAAACTCATTGTAGGTGATGAGTGGACACTGACTATTAAATTGAAACATAACAATGGCCTCAGAAATCAAGGTGGCTTTGATTATGAAAAATGGCTTTTTGCTAATAAAATTAGTGCTACCGGTTATGTCAGAAAAAGTGAATCTAATAAAGTCCTATCTTCTTCTAATACTGCATTCATTCACCAAGTTAGACAATCCATTAGAACCACCCTTTCCCCTTATTTCAAAGATTTGCCTTTTGCAGGCGTTATTAATGCTCTTGTACTAGGTGATAGGTCGCTTATTAATAAAGACCATTGGTTACTTTTCCAGGCAACCAATACAACTCACCTAAGTGTAATTTCTGGACTTCACATTGGCCTGATTTCTACCTTATTGTTTTTTATTGCCTCTTATCTGTGGCGTCTTTCTAGACGTTTGCTAATCCTTGTCCCTGCACAGGTTGTGGGTGGTTTTTTTGGTATTATTGGGGCGTTTAGTTATGCACTCATCGCTGGGCTTTCTATTCCTACACAGCGTGCTTTTATTATGGCGAGTGTTGCTTTCTTAAGTATTATTTTGCGAGTTCAATATAGTACTTGGACACTTTATGGACTTGCCATGCTGCTTGTATTACTGTTTAATCCTTTTTCCGTATACGATGTCGGTTTTTGGCTTTCTTTTTATGCCGTCGGCGTTATTCTGTATGGTGTGTCGCTATTTAATAATAAGCCGGTTTTTTTAAAACTGATTTATTTGCAATTGGTGATTTGTATTGCGATGCTGCCAATCACCTTATGGTTTTTTCAATCAAGTTCCTCATTATCAGGCTTAGCCAATCTTATTGCCATTCCAACATTTAGCTTTATTGTGACACCGATCTCTTTGTTGGGTGCGCTATTTAGTTTCGCTGAAATCAGTGCTCTTGCACAACTTTGCTTTGATATAGCCGATAAAACACTGTCTTTACTCGCTATTTTTCTACAACAAATTAGCGACTTATCGTTCAATCGACTTCATTTTATGCCAGCAAGTACGCTTGACTTATTCATCTTGATTATTGGTGCTTGCTTATTAGTATTACCAAGAGGCTTAAAATTACGAAGGGCTGCTCTGTTATTAATTGCCCTACCGATATTTGCCTCGAATACTATAATCCCCTCGAAAACGGTACTGGTGGATGTGCTTGATGTTGGTCAAGGTTTGTCGGTTATCGTGCGCACCGAAAAGCATGTATTGGTGTATGACACTGGCTCTCAATCGCCCTCGGGTTTTAATATGGGTGACGCAGCCCTTATCCCCTACCTCATCGCCAATCAAGTTAATAGTATCGATACAATTATTATCAGTCACGGTGACAATGATCATATTGGTGGCCTGCAAGCCATTTTGAATAATTTTACTATTGGTAGAATACTAAGCTCTGTGCCTAATAAAATAGCCAGGCCCTCTGAACTCTGCTATTCAGGTCAATCTTGGAACTGGGATGGTGTGCAGTTCGACATCTTAAGCCCTGAAAATAACACAAGCTTTAAAGGAAATAATGCTTCCTGCGTTTTAAAAATATCAAGTGAAAATGGTAGTTTATTGCTTACTGGTGACATTGAGAAAAAAGCAGAAAAAAACCTACTACAAAATAGTGGTATTGATCTTGATGCAGATGTAATGCTTATCCCCCATCACGGCAGCAAAACATCCTCTACTAAAGCCTTTATTCAGTCAGTCTCACCCGATATCGCCATTAGTTCATCAGGCTATAAAAATCCATACAAACACCCGGTAGCAGTTATTGTGGAGCGTTATAGAGACAATGGTGCTATCGTATTTGACACAAACTGCTCAGGACAACTGAGCTTCATTCTCGATGGTGAGATAACGATTAATGAATTTAGAAAAAAACAGCGATATTTTTATCATCGACAATGCGATGAGGATTAATTATACAAAATTCTCTTAATACTGAACTTTACAGCCACCTTGACCAATGAGTTGCTCCAAAGATTCCAGTAGCTGGGCGGTAGGCGCAACGGAATACTCAGGCTTAAGTGGCATTCGACCATAGGCCAACTCAGTTTTATACTCAACAATCACTGGGCATTTTCCCTTATGATCTCTTAACAACTGAGAAATCTTATGATATTTGCTTCGCTGATTAACGTTCAAACCAATACGTAAATATTTCGCGTATTTCATTTGCACTTGATCCACGGCTTCGATTTTATCAACCACCACCTGCCACTGGTCTCTAAAGTCTTTATTAACCTTACCGGTAATAACCACCACCTCATCAACGTGTAACTGCTCTGAGTTCTCTCCTAGTGATTTGGTAAACAATACCGCATTCAATTGCTTAACACCATCCTCAACAATGACACTGGCCATCTGACCTTTTTGAGTATTCCGGTAACGAATTTCAGAAATCAACGCCAAGATTCGCACTTCTCGGTTGTTGCGAAAAACAAGATTTTTTGGCAAGGTACAGACGATTGATTGTAAATCGGATTTAAAGGCGTCGGTTGGATGTCGATGGAGATAGTAACCCATCACACTTTTTTCTAACATCAACATTTTTCTGAAAGGCAGGCAATCGGCTAATACATATTTTTTTTCATAATCAACGTGACTTTCAACCGCTGCAAAAAGCCCGACCTGTCCATTGGAATGGTCATTTTGTCTTTGTTCAGCTTGTTTGGTAGCGCTTGGATAAGTTGCAATAAGTGTTGCTCGATCAATGCCCAGAGAGTCAAAAGCGCCGCTATAAATTAAAGCCTCAATGGCACGACGATTTAAAAACTTTTTCTCAATTCGTAGACAAAAATCGAAAATATCCTGATAACTGCCATTTTCAGCCCGCTCGACAACAATGGCCTGTACTAGCGCTTCACCCAAGCCCTTAATAGCGCCTAGACCATAGGTAATTGTATTATTATCCAAAATACTAAACTGGTAATCAGATTGATTAATATTAGGTGCTTGAATAACAAGATTGATCTTCTTGGCCTCACTGACAGTGAAAGCAATACGATCGGTATCATCCATCACACCAGAGAGTACAGACGCCATAAAAGGGGCTGGATAGTGTGACTTTAACCAAGCCGTTTGGTACGAAATATAAGCGTAAGCGACGGAATGAGATTTGTTAAAACCGTAGCCTGAAAACTTATCGATCAGGTCAAATATTTCATTAGCTTTTTCTTTTTTAATGCCTTTTTCAGCTGCGCCAGCAACAAACACCTGTCGCTGCTGCGCCATTTCTTCGACTTTTTTCTTACCCATCGCTCGGCGCAATAAGTCAGCGCTACCTAAAGAATAGCCAGCCATCACTTGTGCTGACTTCATTACTTGTTCTTGGTAGAGGAATACACCATTAGTCGGTTTTAATATTTCTTCCAGCATTGGATGGGGATACTTTACTTGAGCACCATGTTTTACATTTATGTAGTCATCAACCATTCCAGCGTCTAATGGGCCGGGACGATAGAGTGCCAGCATAGCAACAATATCTTCAAAATTATCGGCTTGCAATTTTTTTAGATAGCCACGCATGCCATCGGATTCCAACTGAAAAATACCTGTTGTGTCACATCGTTGCAGCAACTCATAAACCGCTGGATCATCTAAAGACAGAGAATCAATGTCAATTAACTCGTTCGTCAAGCCTTTATTAAAAATCATTTTAACGGCTTTATCAATAACAGTTAAATTCGACAAGCCAAGAAAGTCAAACTTCACCAAGCCAACCGCTTCCACGTCGTCTTTATCAAATTGAGAAACCACGACATCACTGTCGCCTGGGCCTTTGTAAATTGGGCAAAAATCGCTTATTTTACTCGGCGCAATAACAACACCACCAGCATGGGTTCCAACATTTCTCACCAAGCCTTCAAGCTCCTGAGAAAGATCAATCAGAGTGGTGACACTTTCCTCTGAAATGTAACGGGATTTAAGATCTGGTGAGTCTTGCAATGCCTTATCCAGGGTCATCTTAAGTTCGTTTGGAATAAGCTTTGAAATTGTGTCACTAAAACCATAAGGGTGACCCAACACCCTACCCACATCACGAACCACACCTTTGGCAGCCATCGTTCCGTAAGTGATAATTTGCGATACTTTTTCTTGACCGTATTTACGAGCAACATACTCAATCACCTCGTCTCGACGGTCGGTACAAAAATCAATATCAAAGTCAGGCATTGAGATGCGCTCAGGGTTTAGAAAACGCTCAAAAAGAAGTTCGTGTTCAATCGGATCGACATTGGTAATTGACAGCGCCCAAGCCACCAAAGAGCCTGCACCTGAGCCTCTACCTGGCCCAACAGGAATGCCATTTTCTTTTGCCCAGCGAATAAAGTCAGAAACAATCATGAAATAACCTGGGAAATCCATTTCTAGGATAACCGAGAGCTCGAACTGCAGACGCTCGGTATAAATCTTTTTATCGATTTTTTTGCCCTTGAGTCTCTCGCTAAGACCTTGCTTAGATTCTTGTTCAAAAAACTCAGCAATTGACATACCTTCGGGAGTCGGAAAAATAGGTAAATAGTTCTTCTGAAAGAGTTCAAAATGCAAATTACAACGCTTGGCCACTTCAACCGTGTTTGCTAATAACTGAGGAAAATCTGAAAATAAGGTTGACATTTCATCAGCACTTTTTAAATACTGAGCTTCGTTAAAGTGCTTAGCTCGACGCGCATCATCTAACAGACCACCCTGTGAAATACAGATTCTCGCCTCGTGAGCCTCATAATCACTTTGTAATAAAAATTGAACATCATTAGTGGCAACGACAGGAATACCCAGTTCAATTCCCAGATCAATCGCTAGTTGGAGGTGTTGTTCATCAATCGCTCTAAGTGTTCTTTGTACGGCAAAATAATAACGGTTGCCAAATAGTTTTTGCCATTTGCATGCTTTTTCTCTGGCAAGATCTGCCTGGTTAGTGAGTAGTAATTGAGCAACATCCGAACTCACCGGGGTTGCAATTAATAACAACCCTACGTGGTGAGCATCAAGTTGCGCTTCAGTAATACTCGGACCTTCGATGCCCTGCTTGTTAAGGTAAGCCTGTGAAATGAGCTCAGACAGATTTAAGTAACCCTGACGATTTTGGCAAAGAAGCAAAACATCGTAGCGACCATCTTCACTCCTAAGAGACATTTTTGCGCCAAATAGTGGTTTAACACCTTTAACTCGAGCTTTTTGATAAAACTTAATCGCAGAAAAAAGACTGATATCGTCAGTCAACGCAACTGCATTCATGCCAGCCTTCTTTATGCCTTCAATTAGTTTTGGCACTCGAATCAGGCTATTCTTGACAGAATATTCGCTCTGACATTGCAGATGAACAAAAGCGGAATTTTGCGAGACCTTTGCAGCAATCATTTTAGAATTTGCTGAGTGATAAAAACGAATAAAACATGTGTAAAAATCTGAAATTAATAGCACTAGCTATTGATGAGAATTTTTCTGCATTTTTTAACATTTTTAGCCTCAGCCCTTTGGGATAGGGGATTTTCTCCATTTTCCTACGTTAAATTTTATCGCTTGACAACAAGTATAACTTCAAAAAATATGCCTTGTAAAATGAAGAAAATCCCACTACCAAACACAAAATGATTGCTGTAAAGATCTCACATTTAAGGTGTTATTTTTTGACCAATAAGAGTCCTTATTTTACAAACAAAGAGCTCTCTAACTGAGCGCTTTTTAGCAAAAAATAAATTGTTTTTTTTGATGTTGTGAAAGTCTAACAGCTACAAGGCCCTATATGTTTTCAGCAGCCTTAATGAGCGCTTGCGCTTTATCCATCGTTTCTTGCCATTCGGATTCAGGTATTGAATCATAAACAATGCCGGCGCCAGCTTGCACATAAAGTGTTTCGTCTTTGATGACTGCCGTTCGAATTGCAATAGCCAAATCCATGCCGCCGTGCCATGAAAGATTGCCAATAGCGCCCGAATAAATATTGCGCTTTAATGGCTCAACATCGTTAATAATTTCCATCGCTCGCACCTTTGGCGCGCCACTTAAAGTTCCAGCAGGAAAGGTTGCCCTCAGTACATCAATAGGGCTCATGTCGTCTTGTAGCTCACACTCAACATTAGAAACAATATGCATTACATGGGAATAACGCTCAATAAACATTTTATCGGTCAGTGTTACCGTACCTGTTTTAGCAATTCTGCCCAAGTCGTTCCTGCCTAGGTCAATCAACATCAAATGCTCAGCAATTTCCTTATGGTCGGACAGCAATTCAGCCTCAAGTGCCAAATCTTCTTCACTTGTCTCACCTCGGGAGCGAGTACCTGCTATCGGCCTAACCGTGGCAATATTATTATCATCTACACGTGTCAGAATTTCTGGAGACGAACCCACAATGCATACATCGTCCAAATTCAAAAAATACATGTACGGAGATGGATTGAGAACCCTTAGCTGTCGATAAAGATCGATTGGCTTCGCTTTAAACTCGCAACTAAGGCGTTGCGAAGGAACAACTTGCATAACGTCGCCGGCAATAATATATTTTTGAATATCTTTGACGCAGCGCATAAAATTATCCTTGCCAAAACTGGAGACAAAGTCTTCTGCCTTAATATCTACAGGCTCGCTTGGTTGCTCTACAAGTGGCTCTTGAATTCTCCCTTCAATTTCCTCTAATTTGTCAATGGCATCCTCAAAACTACTCTCGGACGGGTTGACGTGAGTGATGATATAGGCCTTACTTGACAAGTTATCAACAACCAGTAAGTCATTCGAAAGCATCAATAGAATATCAGCCACACCCAACTCATCAGGCTTATTTATATTTGCCAGTTTTGGCTCAATATAACGAATAATTTCATAACCGAAATACCCAACCAAACCACCGTTGAATACAGGCAAATGCTCTAATTTTGGCACCTTGAATTGCGCTTGGTATTCTTCAATCCAAGCTAGAGGATCTTCCACCTGATGCATCTGCACAATCTTGCCGTTTTTTTCTACCGTTACTTGATAATCAAACACCTTAATGACAGTTTCTGCCATCAGCCCAATAAAAGAATAGCGACTCCATTTTTCACCGCCTTGTACAGACTCTAAAAAGTAGCTATAGGGTGTGTTTGCAAGCTTTAAATATAGCGCTAAAGCAGTGTCCGTATCAACAAGTAATTCGCGAGAAACGGGTATGTGGTTATAGCCTTGTGCAACAAGTTCGCTAAAGTGTGATTTTTCCATGGAAGCATTTTAACTTACCCAGAAAAACTGTGGTTTGCTTTAGCGACAGGTAGAGCCGTGTTTGCAGGGATGTATTTACGAGCGCGCAATAAAAAACCCCTCTAATCATAATGCTCAGAGGGGTTTTAAGGTGAATCTTAAGACTCTTCGCTTTGCTCAGCCTCTACTTCACTGAGTTGCGCCGCTAGTGCCTCTTCAGCCTCAGTAACAAGCATCGTCTCTTCTGCCTGACGACGCCTCTTCTCTTGGTGGTAAGTAAAGCCAGTTCCCGCAGGAATCAAACGACCAACAATCACGTTTTCTTTGAGACCTCTTAGTCCATCCATACGGCCTGTAATTGAAGCCTCTGTCAGTACTCGAGTTGTCTCTTGGAATGATGCAGCAGAGATAAACGACTCTGTTGATAATGAGGCCTTAGTAATACCCATTAACAATCTTTGGTACTTAATCGCATCTTTGCCCTGTGCTTTCAATTGTCTATTCTTCTCAATAACGCGCACGTACTCGGCTGTCTCACCGTTGACGTACGTCGAATCGCCTTGATCAAGAATTTCAACCTTTCTCAGCATTTGCTTCACAATTACTTCGATGTGCTTATCAGAAATCTTCACACCCTGTAGGCGATAAACCGCTTGCACTTCTTTAACAACGTAATTAGCCAAAGGTTCAACGCCCAGTAGACGAAGAATATCATGAGGGTTTGATGGGCCATCAGATATCACATCACCTTTTTCAATGGTTTCACCGTCGAATACGTTGATTTGACGCCACTGATGAATCATCATTTCTGTTGCCTCACCCGCTTCATTAGTAATTAATAAGCGTATTTTTGACTTCGTAGGACTGCCAAAGCTAATCACACCTGTGGTTTCAGCTAGGATTGCATGGTCTTTTGCTTTACGTGCTTCGAATAAATCGGCAACACGTGGTAGACCACCGGTAATATCGCTTGTCTTAGAAACCGCCTTCGGAATCTTCGCAAGAATTTCACCAGCAGCGATTGTTTGACCGTCAACCAAATTGAGCTTGACGCCTGATGGCAAGTAGTGCGTTGATAAGATTAGATCGTTATCCTTCTCATCGACCAATTTAATCATTGGTTTTAGGTCTTTCGCTGCAGTAGATCTCTCGCCTTCTTCAATCATTTCAAAGAAATTTAAGCCTGTTATAGGGTCTGAACTCTTAGTAACAGTGACACCTTCAGAGAAGTCAACGAAAATAACACGACCCGAGTATTCTGCAATAATTGGATGAGTGTGCGGATCCCAGTCGGCAATTTTATCTTTTGCTTTAACTTTTCCACCATCTTTATAATGAACCAAGGCGCCATACGGCAGCTTGTAGCGTTCTTTTTCTTGACCTAATTCATTACGAATTGAAGCCTCTGCAGAACGTGAAATCACCACTAGATCGCCCTTCATATTTTGAATAGACTTCATGTTTTCAAAGTAAACAACACCGTCAGTATTAATATTTATGCTGTTCACCGCAGTTGATGAACTTGCTGCACCACCAATATGGAAGGTACGCATCGTTAACTGTGTGCCCGGCTCACCAATAGACTGAGCGGCAATAACACCAATCGCTTCACCAACACCAATCTTATGACCACGTGCCATATCATTACCATAGCATGAAGAGCATACACCGTAAGATGAATCACAAGTAATGGCTGAGCGAACCTTAATTGACTCAATACCCAATTCATTAATCTTTTCAGAATCACTCAAACTAATCAAATGATCTTTAGCCAAGAATAAATCGGTTGTATTTGGATAAGCAACATCCTGTGCAATAATACGACCAAGCACTGCTGTACCCAAAGTTTGAGAAACGTTACCGCCATCAATCACAGCCTTCATAATCAAACCATTTTCAGTGCCGCAATCCTCTGAAGTGATTACGAGATCTTGGCCTACATCAACCAAACGACGCGTTAAGTAGCCCGAGTTGGCTGTTTTAAGTGCTGTATCCGCTAGACCTTTACGAGCACCGTGAGTTGAGATGAAGTATTGCATATTATTCAGGCCTTCACGGAAGTTTGAAGTAATAGGCGTCTCAATAATTGAACCGTCCGGCTTAGCCATTAGACCACGCATACCAGCCAACTGTCTGATCTGTGCTGGAGAACCCCTCGCACCAGAATCAGCCATCATGTAGATCGAGTTAAACGACGGTTTCTTCTCAGTTTTACCATCGGCATCGGTAATGTCTTCAAAGCCAACTTTATCCATCATCGCCTTTGCCACTTCTTCAGTAGTGCGCGACCAGATATCAATCACTTTGTTATAACGCTCACCGTTGGTCACAATACCTGAGGCAAACTGTTGTTGTACATCTTTGACTTGTGCGTTAGCAGCCTCAATCATTTCAGCTTTTTCTTCAGGAATAATCATATCATTCGAGCAGAATGAGATACCAGACTTAGTCGAATATTCAAAGCCCATGTACATCATTTGATCGGCAAAAATAACGGTGTCTTTTAATTCTTGTGTTCTGTAGCACACATGAATCAAGTTTGAAACCACTTTCTTAGTTAGAGCTTCGTTGATTAAATCAAAATTGAGGCCTTCTGGCATAATTCTAGAGAAGATTGCACGGCCTACTGTTGTGTCAACAATGCGCTTTGAGTTTGGCTCAAAACCGTTGTCAGTCTTCTCATAATCTTGCACACGAAGCTTAATCCTAGCGTGTAGAGACACCGCCTCTTGTTGATAAGCGTTCAATACTTCACCAGCGTTGGCAAAAATCATGCCCTCGCCTTTCTGATTAACCATTTCACGCGTCATGTAGTAAAGACCCAAAATAACGTCTTGTGATGGAATAATGATCGGATCACCACTGGCCAAGTGAAGAATGTTATTAGAGGCAAGCATTAATGTTCTAGCTTCTAATTGCGCTTCTTCAGATAAAGGTACGTGTACCGCCATTTGGTCACCATCGAAGTCGGCGTTAAATGCAGTACAAACCAGTGGATGCAATTGAATCGCTTTGCCTTCAATCAGTAGCGGCTCAAACGCTTGAATACCTAAACGGTGGAGCGTCGGTGCACGGTTAAGCAGTACTGGGTGTTGATGTACCACCTTCTCTAAGATATCCCAAACTTCAGGAATTTCGCTTTCTACCATTTTCTTCGCCGCTTTAATCGTAGACGCTAAGCCGCTGGCTATCAGACGATTGTAAATAAACGGTTTGAATAATTCCAACGCCATCTTCTTCGGAAGGCCACATTGGTGTAGCTTAAGATACGGCCCACATACAATCACCGAACGACCAGAGTAGTCCACTCGCTTACCAAGTAGGTTCTGACGGAAGCGACCTTGTTTGCCTTTAATCATGTCAGCAATTGACTTCAAAGGGCGACGGTTATTACCCATCACCGCACGACCACGACGACCGTTATCGATTAGTGAGTCAACAGCCTCTTGCAACATACGTTTTTCGTTACGCACAATGATCTCTGGCGCATCTAACTCTAATAGGCGAGCCAAACGATTGTTACGATTAATTACACGACGATATAAGTCATTTAGATCAGAGGTCGCAAAACGACCACCGTCTAGTGGTACCAATGGACGTAAATCAGGCGGAAGAACCGGTAGTACTTTTAGTACCATCCACTCTGGCTTGTTGCCAGATTGGATTAATGAGTCAACCAGCTTAAGACGCTTGTTGATCTTCTTTAATTTTGTTTGAGACTTGGTGCTTAGGGCATCTTCACGAAGATTCGCCGCTTCTTTTTCAAGCTGCATTTCCGCGAGGACGTCCTGGATTGCTTCCGCACCCATCTTCGCCACAAACTCGTCATCACCGTACTCGTCAAGAGCATCGTAATACATCTCTTCTGTTAGAAGCTGTTTTTTAATGAGTGGTGTATTACCAGCATCAGTAACCAAAAAGGCTTCAAAGTAAAGTACACGCTCGATGTCTTTAAGCGTCATGTCTAATAATAGACCGAGACGTGAAGGTAGAGATTTAAGGTACCAAATATGAGCAACAGGTGCCGCCAATTCGATATGACCCATGCGCTCACGACGAACTTTTGAAAGTGTTACTTCAACGCCACATTTCTCACAAACAACGTTGCGGAATTTCATGCGCTTGTATTTACCACATAGGCATTCAAAGTCCTTCATTGGGCCAAATACTTTGGCGCAGAAAAGGCCTTCTCTTTCAGGCTTAAAGGTACGGTAGTTGATGGTTTCAGGTTTTTTAACCTCGCCATAAGACCATGAGCGAATTTTCTCTGGAGAAGCTAAACCAACTCTAATTGAGTCAAAATCTTGATCTTTATTTTGCTGCTTTAAAATTTGTAATAAATCTTTCAAGTTATTCTCCTAATTTAATTTTGCTCAAGCTCAATATCAATACCTAACGAACGGATCTCTTTCACCAGAACGTTAAACGATTCCGGCATCACCGACTCGGTACGATTTTCACCATCAACAATATTTTTATACATCTTCGCTCGACCAGCAACGTCATCCGACTTCACTGTTAACATTTCACGAAGCGTGTAAGCGGCACCGTAAGCTTCAAGTGCCCAAACTTCCATCTCACCAAATCTCTGACCACCAAATTGTGCTTTACCACTTAGCGGTTGTTGCGTTACCAGTGAGTAAGGGCCCGTGGAACGAGCGTGCATCTTATCGTCTACTAAGTGATTTAGTTTCAGCATGTGCATATAACCAACCGTCACATGACGATCAAAAGCATCCCCTGTGCGGCCATCGTATAACTGAATTTGACCGGATTCAGGAAGACCAGCCATCGCTAGTAACGACTTAATGTCTTCTTCCTTAATGCCATCAAAAACTGGCGTAGCCATTGGAACGCCGGCACGCAGATTATGTGCCAATTCCAAAATCTCATCATCCGAGAATGAATCAAGATCTTCTTTTTTACCGTAGCTGTTATATATTTTATCAAGTAGGCCACGGACTTCTTTAACCGTGTCTTTTTGATGCTGATCAAGCATTGCGCCAATCTTATGACCAAGGCCTTTTGCAGCCCAACCCAAGTGCACTTCAAGTACTTGACCAACGTTCATACGCGACGGTACACCTAGTGGATTAAGCACCACGTCAACCGGTGTTCCGTCCTCTAGGTGAGGCATGTCTTCGACTGGTGATACGCGTGAAATAACGCCCTTGTTACCATGACGACCCGCCATCTTATCACCAACCTGAAGTGTTTTACGCGTTGCCACATAAACCTTAACCATCTTCAATACACCTGGTGGTAATTCTGCACCTTCTTGTATTTTGGCGTGTTCTACTCTTAAGAACTCATCGAACTCTTCTTGTTTTGCTTTCGCTTGTTTCACCAGTGTCGCTACTTCTTTATTGATATCAGCATCTTCAACTTTCAGTTTTGCAACTTCTGCATTTTCAAGCGTTTTAAGCGACTTGGCTGATAACTTATCACCCAATTTGATATCGCCCGCTCCCTTTGTGACAATATTGCCAGAAAGTTTTGAGCGAACGCGACGGAAAATATCGCCATCAATAATACCAAACTCATCGTCAATGTCTTTTTTGATTTTTTCTAAACGATTTTCGTCAATCTCGATGGCACGTGCGTCTTTCTCAACACGATCACGGGTAAAGATTTGTACGTCAATCACCACACCAGATTTAGAGGCACCAACACGAAGTGAGGTGTCTTTAACATTGTTGGCTTTTTCGCCAAAAATAGCACGCAGTAATTTCTCTTCAGGAGAAAGCACTGTTTCGCTCTTAGGTGTTACCTTACCAACCAGAATGTCACCACCCTTAACACGAGCGCCAACATAAACAATACCTACTTCATCAAGTTTGGACAGGGCAGATTCGCTAACATTTGGAATGTCTGCAGTAATCTCCTCTGTGCCCAACTTAGTATCACGAGCATAAGCTGTTAATTCTTCAATGTGAATCGAAGTATAACGGTCTTCTTGAACAACTCGTTCAGAAATTAGGATAGAGTCCTCAAAGTTGTAACCATTCCACGGCATGAAGGCAATCATCATGTTTTGACCAAGGGCTAATTCACCCAAATCAGTAGATGGACCATCTGCCAAGACGTCACCAGCAATCACTTTATCGCCAGGCTTTACCAATGGCTTTTGGTTTATGCATGTATTTTGGTTAGAACGAGCGTATTTTGTTAGATTGTATATATCAACACCCAACTCGCCCGCTTTTGCTTGTTTTGCATCAACACGAATAACAATTCTTGATGCATCTACCGCCTCAACTACGCCACCGTGCTCCGCAGTTACACAAACTCTAGAGTCTGTCGCAACAACGCGCTCAATACCGGTTCCAACCAGTGGTTTTTCAGCACGAAGTACGGGTACTGCTTGACGTTGCATGTTTGAACCCATCAAGGCACGGTTAGCGTCGTCATGCTCCAAGAATGGAATAAGGGCTGCCGCAACTGACGTAATTTGCTTAGAGTCGATGTCAATCAATGTGATCTTATCTTTTTCAACCAAGACAAATTCGTTTTTGTGGCGAGCCGCAACCAATTCATCTTCTAGACGACCTTTAGCATCAACTGCAGTATTTGCCTGTGCGATTGTATGGCTGATCTCATCGATTGCCGATACATAAATAATTTCTTTTGTTACCAAGCCACTTTTAACCACTTGATAAGGAGTTTCAAGAAAGCCGTATTCATTGGTTTTCGCATATACCGCAAGCGTGTTAATTAAACCAATGTTTGGACCCTCTGGCGTTTCAATTGGACATAAGCGACCATAATGAGAAGGATGTACATCGCGCACTTCAAAACCAGCACGTTCACGTGTCAAACCACCTGGACCTAGGGCTGAAATACGACGCTTATGAGTCACACCGGATAGTGGATTCACTTGATCCATGAACTGAGACAATTGGCTTGAGCCGAAGAATTCTCTAACTGCAGCTGAAACTGGCTTCGAGTTAATCAAATCTTGCGGCGTTAATTCGTCTGTTTCAGCTAGGTTTAGACCTTCTTTAACGGCTTTTTCAACACGAACAAGACCAATTCTAAATTGGTTTTCAATCATTTCACCAATCGCTCTAACGCGTCTATTTGCAAGCGTATCAACATCGTCAACAACATCATGACCATTCTTAATGTCAATCAACTGTTTGATAACACTGATAATATCATCATGCGTCAAGACGTGCTCACCAGTCTCGGACTTAATTCCTAAACGACGGTTAAGCTTCATACGCCCAACGCGTGATAGATCGTAACGATCGTGGCTAAAGAATAAGTTTGAGAACAGTGTGTTCACCGCATCTTCTGTTGCTGGCTCGCCAGGGCGCATCACATGGTAAATCGACATACGAGCTTCAATTTCTGTTTGCAGCTCATCAAGGCGTAAAGTGTCTGAAATATAGGTGTCATTCTCAGCAATATTGATGAAGAGAATGTCAATTTTTTTAATCTTTGTTTCAGTTAACACTGCTAAAGAGTCTTCGCTTAATAGTGTGTTAGCTGGAAGAAGGATTTCACCTGTGCCCGTATCGATAATATCGATTGCAAGAATTTTTCCAAGAAGATAGTCAAGCGGAGCGTTGATTGCTTTAACGCCTGCTTTCTCAAATAATTTTGTGTGTTTTGCCGTAATGCGGCGACCCTTTTCAACAATAAGATCTTGACCAGCTTTAATATCGAACTCAGCAATAACACCACGAAGACGTGAAGGATCCATTACTAAATCACACGATTTAGCTTTCATTTTCACCGATATATGATCAAAGAAAGTATCCAGTATATTCTCTGAATTTAGGCCCATTGCACGTAACAATGTTGTTACCGGAAGCTTTCTACGACGGTCAATTCGAACGTATAAATGCTCGTGGTGGTCAAATTCGAAATCCAACCATGAGCCACGGTAAGGAATAATTCGAGAAGAGAATAATATCTTGCCCGATGAATGTGTTTTGCCTTTGTCGTGCTCAAAAATAACACCTGGAGAACGGTGAAGTTGAGAAACAACAACTCGCTCTGTGCCATTAATAACAAAAGTACCGGTGTCAGTCATTAAAGGTAGTTGCCCTAAATAGACATCCTCTTCAATCACTTGTTTAACACGGCGTTTTTTCTTTAGCGTTGAACCATTTTTATCAAATAGCGCAAGATTAAGCTTTACCCGCATAGTTGCTGCATAAGTAACACCACGAAGCTTGCATTCTTTAACACTGTACTTAGGCTCTTGAAGCTCGTAATCTACATATTCAATTTCAGCATAACCATTCAGTGCTGTAATAGGGAATACCGATTGAAAAACTGCATGTAGGCCAACATCTTTCTTTTCAGTTGCCCCTGCTTGAATAAAAGTATTAAATGAGTTAATCTGAATGGACAATAAATCTGGCTCTTTCAGAACTGATTTCCTAGTACCAAAATTATTTCTAATGCGCTTTTTCTCAGTGAACGAATAAGTCATGAATACCCCGTATTAATCGATAAATTGTGATTCAGAATTGCTTCTGAATAAAAACACCAAAATCCCCTAGTGGGGATTTTGGTTACTAGCGTTGAACGAATTACTTAAGTTCTACGCTAGCGCCAGCTTCTTCAAGCTGCTTTTTTAACTCTTCTGCTTCGCCTTTTCCTGCGGCTTCTTTAATTGGTACTGGTGCACTTTCAACTAAATCTTTCGCTTCTTTAAGACCCAAACTAGTGATACTACGAACAGCTTTAATAACAGCAACTTTCTTTTCACCGAAGCTCGTTAGAACCACGTCAAACTCAGTTTGCTCTTCTACTGCTGCGCCTGCTTCTGCTGGTGCTGCTGGTGCTGCTGCAACTGCTGCTGCTGAAACGCCAAATTTTTCTTCCATTGCTGAAACAAGTTCAACAACATCCATTACAGACATATCTGCAATTGCATTTAAAATATCGTCATTTGATAATGCCATGATATTTACTCCTATTTATTATTTAATTATTGTTTTTGGTCACGAACAGCTGCAACAACACGAGTTAGCTTTGTAGGAACTTCGTTCAAAGTTCTTACTAGCTTCTCAGTTGGAGCAAGCATTAACGCCATAACCATACTAATTGCTTGATCTTTCGTTGGTAGGTCTGCGATACGTTTCAGCTGATCTGCGTCAACAAATTCGCCTGAAACACCCAAACCTTTAACAACTAACGCATCATTTTCTTTCATGAATGCACGGAAAACACGGGCAACTGCACCTGGATCTTCTTGCGAAAAACCCAAAATAACAGGACCGCTTAATACTGGTGTAATACACTCACAACCAGTCTCCGCTAGCGCTCTTTTTGCAAGCGTGTTTTTAACAACACGCAAAGATACATTTGCATCTATTGCAGAAGTACGCAAGTTAGTCATTTGTTCAACATTCAATCCGCGATACTCGGCTGCACCAACAGAAATTGCAGTAGATGCTACTGCGTTGACCTGTTCGACAACTGCCTTTTTTGCTTCAAGATTTAGAGCCATAGTCTCTCCTGAACAATTATAAAAAGAAAGCTATATAAAATAACTTTCGCCACAAGGTATTCACATACCCTCTACATAGGCAAATTGAAGGATCAATTTATTAAGCAACAAAATCCGAAAAAATCATCGCACCTATGGTCTTTGAGGCTAAACAAGTCACCCTGTCGCCCAAAGAATTCTTTTGTGATCAGCTCTTAAGGCTAATCACACTTAAACAACTTAAATATCAACGCTTGCTAAATCAACACTAAGGCCTGGACCCATCGTTGATGAAACACTCATCTTTTTAAAATAAACACCTTTAGCTGAACTTGGTTTGGCTTTTTTAAGCGCCTCAAGTAGTGCTGTAATGTTTTCTTCTAGAGCTGCTGGAGCAAAAGAAGCCTTGCCAACACATCCATGAACAATACCCGCTTTATCAGCACGGTAGCGAACTTGACCAGCTTTAGCATTCTTAACAGCTGTAGCAACGTCCTGTGTTACAGTGCCAACTTTAGGGTTGGGCATTAGGCCACGTGGACCCAATACTTGACCAAGTCGACCAACCACGCCCATCGCATCTGGAGATGCAATAACAACGTCGTAATTTAAGTCACCGTCTTGCATCGATTTCATCAAGTCTTCCATACCAACAACATCAGCACCAGCATCGGTTGCTTTCTGCGCGTTCTCACCTTGAGTAAAAACTGCAACACGAACCGACTTACCTGTACCGTTTGGCAATGTCACTGCGCCACGAACGTTTTGATCTGATTTTTTGGCATCAATACCAAGATTGATACTGACATCTACAGACTCGTCAAACTTCGCAGAAGCGCACTCTTTTACTAAGTTCAGAGCGTCAGCCATTGTATAACGCACACCGACTTGTACTTTTGCTTGATTATCTTTTTGTTTTTTAGTTAAACTAGCCATGATTAACCCTCCACCACTAAGCCCATCGAACGTGCAGTGCCAGCAATAATTTGCACGGCTGCGTCGATGTCATTAGCATTTAAATCTTTCATTTTGATGTTTGCCACTTCTTCAAGTTGCGCACGTGTTACTGTGCCCACTTTATTAATGTGTGGCTCACCACTGCCTTTGGCAATGCCTGTTACTTTGCGAAGCAATACAGCTGCTGGTGGTGTTTTAGTAATAAACGTAAAGCTACGGTCGTTATAGACAGTGATAATAACTGGCACAGCCATGCCTTTATCAAGGTCTTGTGTTTTTGCGTTAAACGCTTTACAGAATTCCATAATATTAACACCGTGCTGACCCAACGCTGGACCAACAGGTGGTGATGGATTCGCTTCAGCCGCAGGTACCTGCAACTTAATATATGACTCAATTTTTTTTGCCATTTTCCTATCCTTGAAAGCAAGCCTTCATTTGGGTATAAACGCCTAGTTTTGTCCAGGCTCCCCGTTATTTTATAACCCTAAGGTTATTCTAAGTTTTCTCAACTTGAGAAAATTCCAACTCAACCGCAGTCGTGCGCCCAAAAATTAACACTTCGACTTTCAGCAAGCTCTTTTCATAATCAACACTCTCAACGGTGCCGTTAAATTCATTAAATGGACCGTCAATAATCAGCACTTCTTCACCGGGTTGAAACGCAACTTTAGGTTTTGGCTTATCTGCACCCTCTTGAACACGTGCAAAAATTCTATCAACCTCTCTTTGAGTGATTGGCGATGGCTTACCAGACGAGCCTCCAATAAAGCCCATGACGTTATTAGTGTTCTTGACCAGTAGCCAACTTGGCTCGGTTAATTCCATGTTAATCAACATGTAACCAGGAAAGAATTTACGCTCACTCTCTTTCTTTTTGCCGCTTTTAAGCTCAACCACTTGCTCAGTAGGGATTAATATCTCCCCAATAAGGCCTTCCTCTAGCCGCTTTTCCTTAATCGCAAGATCAATAGCATCTTCAATCGACTTTTTAACTTTCGCTTCATAACCGCTTCTTGCGTGTATTACAAACCACTTCTTAGACATAAGATTCCTTAGCTTAAAAAATGTTTAACGATGAGACTGAGCTAACACCCCAAGTGAAGAATGCATCAACAATCCATAAAAAGATTGATACAATAACAACCGCAATCATAACCATGCCCGTTGTCTTAATCGTTTCTTCACGAGTTGGCCAAACAACCTTTCGTAATTCAATTCTTGTCTCTTTAGCAAAGTGAATAAATTTTTCACCCTGCAAGGACTGTGTAAATACTAATGCAGCTCCAACAACACCAACAAGCAAAATAAGCACCTTGTATAGCGTAACTTGGGTCAAAGGCTCTAAATAAAATAACGCAATCGATGCTATTAATATAGCAAGCGCTAAAACACCATTCAATTGACCTAAGCTTTGTTTTTGATTGTCTGTGTTCTTAACCACATCTTTCCTTTAAATTTGGCAGGCAAGGAGGGACTCGAACCCCCAACCAACGGTTTTGGAGACCGCCACTCTACCAATTGAGCCACTTGCCTAAAATTTTAATAAACCAGCTTCAGCATAAGCCAAAGCTGGTTCGTTATAACTAATTACCCCGTAATCTTCGATACAACACCCGCACCTACCGTACGACCGCCTTCTCTGATTGCGAATCTTAAACCCTCTTCCATAGCGATCGGTGC
>Ga0207991_1000599_pt1 | contig 23946 bp, 25 predicted proteins | sample ETN07SmetaG_FD_185786 | JGI IMG/M metagenome (GOLD analysis project Ga0207991, IMG submission 185786) | Marine microbial and viral communities from oxygen minimum zone, Eastern Pacific Ocean - ETNP2014F14-07SV275 (SPAdes) (version 2) | ecosystem: Environmental > Aquatic > Marine > Oceanic ...
ATTTTCAAACTCAATTTCTGATGTTGCAAAATCTGCTCAATTAATTATTGAAGCTGTCCCAGAAAGGCTTTCAGTAAAGCAATCTACATATAAGAAAATTGAGTCTAGCGCTGACAATAGTGTGATAATTGCCTCGTCAACTTCTGGCATTCTTCCTTCAGATTTGCAGGCAGAAATGAGACATCCTGAAAGGCTGATAGTTGCCCATCCATTTAACCCAGTCTACCTTTTGCCATTGGTTGAAATCGTTGGTGGTGCTAAAACATCCAAAGATGCAATCGAGAAAGCCAGTAGCATTTTTACTAATATTGGCATGTTTCCGCTTCATATTAAAAAAGAAATTCCTGCGTTCATTGCCGACAGACTTCTTGAATCAGTTTGGCGAGAAGCGTTATGGTTGGTAAATGATGATATAGCTACAACGGAAGAAATTGATGACGCCATTCGATATGGTTTTGGTTTACGCTGGGCGCAAATGGGCCTTTTCGAAACCTACAGATTAGCAGGAGGTGAGGCCGGTATGCGTCATTTTATCTCACAATTCGGACCATGCCTTGAATGGCCTTGGACTCACCTAATGGACGTTCCTGAATTTACAGATGAATTGGTAGACAAAGTCTCCAATCAATCTGATCAGCAATCTGGACAATTCAGCATCGATGAGCTGATTCAAAAACGTGATGATAACTTGGTTGATTTTTTAAAAGTTTTAAAAGATAATCGATGGGGAGCCGGAAACACTCTAAAAGAGTTCGATGAGAGTTTATCAAAACCAAAGATCAAAACAGAGTTTTCAAAACTTGATCTGTCTCAACCATTACTTACTTTTGAAACCAAAATTCCTAAAAAGTGGGCTGATTATAATGGCCACATGACTGAGTCACGCTATCTAGAATGCTTCTCTGAAGCAACTACAGAAATGATGGCTATTGTTGGTGCTGATCAGGACTACATATCTAATGTTGGCTCATACTTTACTGTGGAAACTCACATTCGCCATCTAGATGAAGTTCTAATAGGTGAAAAAATTTATGCCAAAACTCAGGTCATTTATGGTGAAAATAAAAAGCTTCACTTATTTCATTGGCTCTATCACGATGATGGCAGATTGCTAGCTACTGCCGAGCATATGCTTATTCATGTCGATCTAAAAACGCGAGCCGCTAGTGTGCCAAACGAACTTGTGATTAATAGAATCGGGCTTGTTTATGGTGCACACAAACTGCTGCCTAAGCCAGAAGGCCTAAGTCGAGCGATTGGCGATAAAGTTTAATACCACTCATCAGCCATTCCTTCTTTCTTTTTGCGCATAAAGTCTAACAACTCTTCGTCTATTGCCTGATCCATTGGTGGCTCAATATATTCTTCTAGCATTTTATTCCAGCGCTCATATGCTCTTTGCTCAGCATCCTTTGAGCCATCCTCTGTCCACTGCTCGAAAGAATTGTTGTCAGGCAATTCAGCGCGATAGTTTGCTGTTTCAAAGTTTTCAGCGGTGTGTTGAGTACCTAGAAAGTTTTCCCCAGGAGAATTTTCAAGATATGCACTTGTTGCAAGTGAATTATCATCAATGGTTAGACCTTCAAACATTCGATGGAGCATACCTAGACGGTCTGCATCAAGTATAAATTTTTCATAGCCTACAACCAATCCACCCTCCAACCAACCGGCTGCTTGATGAATAAAGTTTGCTCCCGCTAAAATTGCAGGGTACATTGAATCCGCAGATTCCTGCATAGCCTGAGCGTCTGATACCTTCGAGGCAGTGTAATGACCGCCTGCTCGAAATGGAAGTCCCAGACGTCTGGCCATCTGTCCAACAGCAAATGTGGCCAAGCTCGACTCTGCAGTTCCAAACGTCGGCGCCCCTGATTTAAGATCCATTGTTGTTAAAAAGTTGCCATATACAGCGCTTGAGCCAGGCCTTACAAGCTGAGTGAGTGCAATCCCCACCATAGTTTCAGCGTGTGCTTGTGCAATCGCTGCCGGCATCGTTACAGGTGACATTGCACCACCCAGAATGAAGGGCGTAATAACAGTTCCCTGATTCGCCCTGGCATAACCCTTCAATGCCTCTGTCATAGTTTTATCGTAAACCAGCGGTGAATTAACATTTATATTTCCTTGGATTACGCAGTTTGAATCGACAAACTCTTCACCAAAAACAATTTGTGCCATTGCTATCGAATCCTCTACTCTGTCAAGCGCAGTAACAGATCCCATGAATGGCTTATCAGAGTATTTTAAATGCGCATAAACCATATCTAGATGGCGCTTATTGACAGGAACATCAACCGGCTCACAAACGGTGCCACTTGTGTGGTGCAGCCATGGAGTCATATGGGTCAACTTTACTAAGTTTCTAAAATCTTCCATATTGCCTTGCCTTCTACCGCCCTTAAGGTCATAAACAAAAGGGGAGCCATATGCCGGCCCAAAAACTAATTTATCTCCTCCAAATATTGTTGATCTCTTTGGATTTCGAGCGTGCATCTCAAACTCTTTTGGGGCTGTTTTGCAGAGATCTTGAACAAGGCCTTTATCAAACTTTACAAGATTGCCCTTAACTGTAGCTCCAGATTCTTTAAACAAGCTTAAAGACTCTTCATCGTCCCAAAATTCGAGGCCAACTTCTTTAAGAATCCAGTCAACATGATTATCTATACGACTTAACTCATCTTCGCTAAGCATGTCGTAACATTTAATTTTGCGTGTTAAATACCTTGGGTGCTCTATTTGTTCAGATTTTTTTCGGTGTGCGATTTTTGCAGATCGACCTCCCTCTCTTCGTCTTCGCTGATGATCTGACATAAAAAACCCCACATTAACTAAATGAATTAAATTAATAGTTTATTGAATATACTAGTCGCATCTTAATCCAAAAAATATACAAACTCAAGTTAATAATATTGATAGTTATCATTGAATTTTTTTTTATAATCATTAAAGTCGTAATATAATTTACACTTAAAATAAGAAATTACGAGTTTATATAGGGGAAAGAAAATGATTAAGATGGACTTTAAGGGCAACATCACCTCAAAGGAGTTACCTCTTTTTGAAGGTAATAACGCCTACTTAAAAGATTTTGCTATATCAAATGATGAAAACGCTCCAATTACTGCTGGACTTTTTCGTCTTGAAAAAGGCGAATCGATTACTTACGATTACACTTATGAAGAAATGAAGCTTATCATTGATGGAGAGTTCCATATTAGTGATGGTTCAGGCGAAGAAATTACCGCAACCAAAGGCGACTTAATTTATTTCCCCAAAGGGAGTGTTATTACTTTTAGAACGGATGACTTTGGCCTAGGTTATTTTGTTGGCCAGCGTGGTGAAGACGAGGCCTAAAGAGATCTAGTTTGACGAAGCACCCTTCCACTTATAGGTGCTGATATTGTGCGTCTATAAGCCTGAATAATGCTTTCTTTCGACCACGGCTCAAAACCATCAAAAAGCATTCCATAGTCTTCAACAGAGTTCTCAATAATAGATGGTGAAACAATATTAATTCGAAGTTTTCCAGCGTATTCTGCAGCCAACGTTGAAACGCACATATTAAGTGCTCCATTTGCAGCCGCGGCACATGCACCAGCCAGAATTGGTTCATCACCTATGATGCCACTCGTTAGTGTTATGGATCCATTTTCTGTTAAGAAAGGGATAGCTGCTTTAGCTAAATTTAGCTGACTAAAGCATTTCTTTGAAAGACCTGTCGCGAAATCTTCCATTGATAGCTCATCGAAGGGTTTAAATGGCGTACCACCAATACATGAAACTAAACCATCAAAAGACCCAACTGAGGCAAAAATACCACTGACACTTTCAAAGTCAAAAGCGTCAATCTTTAAATCAGGACCCGAACGTCCAGCACGAATTACCTCATAATCAACTTCAAGCCCCTCAACAACCTCTCTTCCTAACCTTCCTGTTGCACCAACAACGATAATTTTTTTCATTTCACACCTATTAGACAATCTATTAAAAATTGAAGCAATGTTAGCACTAAATAAGTAGGTTGCCAATAGATTTCTTTACCTCTGATCTGGTTGTCTGTGAGCCTAAGCTTTCACCAATACTGACATGAATCTCTCTTCGCAAACTAAATTTTTTTTGCCTTTTAATTGACCTTGGTGCTTTTGAAAAGAAACTGCCCCACATGTCATTGACTGCAAAGGGAACCACAACAACACCGTCTTTAGACTCTGACAATATCTTTTCAAAGCCTCTTTTCAAGTTGCTCAATTCACCAGTTATAGAGATATGACCTTCAGGAAAAATTCCAACAACACAGTCATCATTTAACAAGCTTACAATGCTTTGCATTGCATTTCGGCTATTCTCAGGTCGTATTGATACGGCTCCAACTGCCCTTAGAATCCAATTAAAGATTGGCTTACTATAGTAATCATCATGCACAACAAAACGAATCGTCCTTGGAGTTGCCCACTGAATTAGAGCGAAGTCTATATAGCTAATGTGATTACCAAGGAGTAATACGGGTCCATGTTTTGGAAGATTCTCAATACCACTGACTCTTAATCGATAACGCCATCCAAATAACAAATAGCCAGCAATTTGTCGCACAACTAAAGAATTGTTTTTAGTTTTTTCAGAACGATAGTAAAGCCGACTACTGCGATTGCTGCATTTAAGTAGAGTATAAATTGGCTATCAAAACTTAATTTAGCAAGGAGCATTGTAAGAGCTAAAAGGCCTATCATAGCAATATTCTGTAGCCAATTTTTACCGGCCAACATACTCCCAAGACCATCCTCAGGAGAGTGTGCTTGCATCAGAGCATTAAGAGGAACTATCATCATTCCTGCACCAACTCCAAATAAAAGAATAACTACTGTTACTACTATTAAAGCAGAAGAGTTTGGAATAAAACTTAGACTCGATACAATGGGCACCAATATTGCGCAAATAGTGATCATTGTTGAGCCTGTATATATGTTATTGGTGCGTATTAAATTGTTACTTTTTCTGCCTGAGAGGAAGGCGCCAATCATAATTCCTATAACCGAAGACGCCAACATAGCATTCACAACTAATGGACTTTCAACTCCAAAATTAACTTTAGCATGAGCAGGAATTACGGCAACTAAGTTTTGAGACATCCCCCAAAAAATAGCTGTTCCTAAAATCGAATACCAAACAATCTCATTATTTCTCATAGCTTTAAGATTGTTAGCTAAGTAATGAAAGGAGGCTAGTTTTTTTATAGAAAACTCAACTTCACTTAATTTAATTGGATAAAAACGGACCCCAAGAGTTGCTAAAAATTCTACCAATGAAAGTCCTACTAATACCCAGCCAACTGGTGCTATTTGAATCAATATTTCTTCTGGGGTTGTAAGATCCATTGTTCCCAGATAGACCTCAAATAGATAGGAGAAGAAAACGGTACCCATTAGAATTGCTATCAATACTACCGATGAATGGTAGGCATTTCCTTTACTTAAACCAGCCTTACTGAGGCACTCCTTAATATAGCCCATTTTTGCTGGAGAATAGATCGCACTCTGAGTTGCTAAAAGAAGAGTAAAGCCGAAAGCAAATATGTACTCTCCATGATAGTAGCAATAGGTTATAGCTAAAGTAATTAAGACAGCAGCAAAGGCACTAGCTCTCATAATATTAGTCTTAGCAAACTTATCTGAAAGATAGCCGGACACAGTAAATAACAAAATAAAAGGGACAAGAATCATCGCATTTACAATGGCAGTCAAAATAAGCTGCGTTTGCTCACCATAGATCATAAAAATTGTATTTTGAATAATGATCTTATGACCTAAATCTACAAATGCGTTAAGGAATACTGCGACTAGATATATGGCAAATATGATTGAGCGTTCTCTACCAATTTGTTGATCTTCTTGCATACCCCTCCAAACTATAATTTAGGTAATAAATAGTATAAGAGAATTATGACAGAATTATGAGTGAATATCTTATCCGCTTATTAGAATTCTAGGCCTTCAATTTCAGCAACAGTCTGCATATCTTTGTCGCCGCGACCAGATAGGTTAATGACAATGCTTTTATCACTTGGCCATTGCTTTGCCAGTTTAACTGCATAAGCAACCGCATGTGATGACTCAAGTGCTGGAATGATGCCTTCAACTCTTGTAAGCAAATGGAAGGCCTCTAAAGCCTCCTTGTCCGTTATTGATTCATACTTTGCCCTTCCAATATCTTTGAGATAGGCGTGTTCAGGTCCAACGCCAGGGTAATCAAGTCCAGCTGATATTGAGTGGCCTTCGATAATCTGTCCATTCTCATCTTCCAATAAGTATGTCCTGTTTCCATGCAAAACTCCTACACTTCCAGCACAAAGCGGTGCTGCATGTGCGTCAGGACCTTTTTCAATTCCGTATCCTGCCGCCTCAACACCAATAATCTTGACTGATGTATCTTCAATGAATGGATGGAAAAGTCCGATTGCATTTGAACCACCACCAACACAAGCAACTAACGCATCTGGGAGGCCACCAACCTGCTCATTAAACTGCTCTTTTGTCTCCTTACCAATAACACATTGGAAGTCCCTAACCATCATCGGGTAGGGATGAGGCCCTGCAACAGTTCCAATAATATAATAAGTATCATCAATATTAGTTACCCAGTCACGCATTGCCTCGTTGAGTGCGTCTTTTAGCGTTCTTGAGCCAGAAGATACAGGAACAACTGTTGCGCCAAGCAGCTTCATACGATAAACATTTTGTGCCTGCCTAGCAACGTCAACTTCGCCCATATATACAACGCACTCCAAACCAAGTCTAGCTGCAATAGTTGCAGAGGCTACGCCATGCTGGCCAGCTCCTGTTTCTGCAATAATTCGTGTTTTACCCATACGCTGTGCAAGTAGCGCTTGACCAATTGTATTATTAATCTTGTGAGCACCTGTATGATTTAAATCTTCACGCTTTAAGTAAATCTGAGCGCCCCCAACCTGATCACTTAAATTTTTTGCATGATAAAGAGGGGTTTTACGGCCAACGTAATGCTTTAAATCATCCTCAAACTCCTTAATAAAGTCAGGATCATCTTTAAATTTCTCATAAGCAATTTTTAGTTCTATGACCGCAGTCATCAGTGTCTCTGCAACAAAAATGCCGCCATACTGATTGAAATGACCTTTGTCATCTGGTAGGTTATAACTCATGAATGAATCTGTTTAATAAAAGCTCTTATTTTATCAACATCTTTAACACCTGGCTCACTTTCCACACCACTTGAGGCATCCACTGCATATGGTCTTACTTGCTTTATAGCCTCTGCTACGTTGTCAGAATTTAGTCCACCTGCAAGAATTACTGGTAGCTGTATTTCTACGCACGCCAAAGACCAGTCAAACACCTCCCCCGTTCCGCCATATGTATGAGAGTTATATGAGTCTAGCAGTAGTCCGCTTGCCTGAGAGAAATCATCAGCTATTTGGGCAACATTAGTATCCAACGAAACACGAACAGACTTAATGAAAGGCATTTGGTATTGAGTACAATCTATGACCTCCTCATCACCATGAAACTGCAAGGTATCTAGAGGAACCTCGCAAAGAACCTCGTCAATAAAGCTCGGGTTTGCATTAACAAATAACCCAACCCTGTTAACAAATGGAGGGAGAGCAGCAACTATTTCTCGAGCACTATTGATGTCGACATTGCGAGGTGACTTTTCATAGAAAACCAAACCAATTGCATCGACACCTGCAAGAGCTGCCTCTCTAGCATTATCAGCATTCGTAAATCCGCAAATCTTAATCCTAGTCATTTGAATTGCAATCAAGTATTTAAAATATAGATTTTCTCATAGCCTAGAAGGGTTTTCCAGACAATTAGCTTAGAACAAGTAAGTTTTATTTGGAAGCTTTTTTCTTAACAGTTGATTTCTTTTTAGATTTTTTTGCCTTGGCTTTAGCTTTAATTTTACCCTCAATAGCCTTTTTGCACTCCTCAAGAGTTAAATCTATAGGTGCCTTATCCCCAAAGACCTTCTGAACGGTGACATTTTTTTGTCCCTTTCCACGCTTTTTACCATTCCAAATATAAGGCCCGAAGCGACCATTTAAGACCTGAATGTCAGAGTCATCAAAAATCTTAATAATTCTTTCAGCGTCAAACTTCTCTTTAGCAATGATTAACTCTAATGCGGTTTCAAGCGTCACCTCTTCTGGCGAAACCTCTTTCAAAGAAACATATTTTTTTCCGTATTGAATATACGGACCAAAACGTCCATAGTTGGCTTTAATTATCTCGCCATCATCTGTCTCGCCGATGGTTCTTGGCATTTTAAATAACTCTATAGCTTCAGCAAGCGTAATATTTTCAATGTCTTGACCAGTTCTAAGTGAGGCAAATGTTGGTTTTTCCTCATCATCTTGATGGCCAATTTGTGCAAAAGCGCCATATCGACCAAAACGTACACTTACATTTTTCCCAGATACAGGGTCTTCACCTAAATCTCTCTTACCATGCGTTTCATCTCGTGAAATATCCTTTGCGAGCTCAATTTGCTTATGAAATGGATCATAAAAGTTACGTATAACGTCAGCCCATGACTTAGATTCTTCTGCTATTAAATCAAAATCAGTTTCGAGATTTGCGGTGAACTCATAGCCAATAATATTTCTAAAGTTTTTAAGTAAAAAGTCAACTAATAAATAGGCGACATTAGTTGGGAATAATTTGTTTTTTTCAGCGCCAGTCGTTTCAGTTTGGATTGACTCTGAAATGACTCCGTCAACAATTTCAATGAGCTGATAATCGCGCTGAATGCCTTCACGAGTATCCTTGACAACATAATTTCTATCCTGAACTGTAGTAATCATTGTCGCAAAAGTCGACGGCCTACCAATACCCATCTGTTCAATCTCTTTAACCAGTGATGCCTCAGTATATCTTGGCTTAGCCCTAGAAAAAGACTCCTTTGAAGTTAAATCCATCAACGATAAAGCGTCCCCTTTGTCAATTTTTGGTAGCAACTTGTCTTCAGCGGCCATATAATCATAAACCTCTAGAAAGCCACCAAAAGTCAGCATCTCACCTTCAGCTATAAATCGCTCACTTCGATTCGAGATATTGATATTGATTTTTGTCTTTTGTAATTGTGCATCACTCATTTGAGAAGCAAGAGTTCTTTTATAGATTAAAGAGTAGAGCTTTGCTGATTGCTCATCCAAACCTAAAATAGTTGGTTTAGTTAGATCTGTTGGCCTAATTGCCTCATGAGCCTCTTGGGCGCTAGTTGAATTTGTTTTATATCTTCTAGCATGATGATGGTCACTACCAAATTTTGAAACTATAACCTCCTGGGCTGCAGTAATTGCAAGCTCTGAAAGTGTTAAAGAGTCAGTTCTCATATAAGTAATCACGCCTTCTCGATACAAATTCTGTGCAATCGACATAGTTTGTTTGACAGAGTAACCCAGCTTTTGAGAGGCCTCTTGCTGCAGTGTAGAGGTAATAAAAGGAGCCTTAGGAGATCTCTTAGAGGGCTTAGTTTCAACCGACTCTACCTTCAAAGTTGAATCTAGAATGCTCTGTACAAAATCCATCGCATTTTCTTTAGATTTAAAATCTTCGCTAAGTCTAACTTCTATAGATTCTCCGACATTATTAGTCAAGGTAGCCTTGACTTTATGTGAGCTGGTAGGTTTATGCGCAGAAATTTCACGCTCCCTTTCGACAACCAATCGAACTACAGGTGATTGAACTCTTCCTGCAGAGCGTGCACCTGAAATCTTTCGCCATAACACTGGTGAGATTTCAAAGCCAACAAGTCTGTCAATAATACGTCTGGCTTGTTGCGCATTCACAAGATCAGTATTAATTGTCCTGGGATTACTAATTGCTTCTGTGATAGCACCTTTCGTAATTTCATGAAAGACAATTCTTGGGGTATCTTCTGCTAATGAAAGTGCTTGCTGCAAATGCCAAGCTATCGCTTCACCTTCACGGTCTTCATCAGTTGCTAGGTAAATTTTTGTGGCCGCCTTGGCTGACTTTTTTAGATCTGCAACTACTTTCTTTTTGTCAGTACTGATTGTGTATGTTGGCTGGAAGTTGTTTTCTATATCAATGCCCATATCTTTCTTGGGCATATCTCTAATATGCCCTATACTTGATTTGACAATATATCCAGGACCTAGAAACTTTTCAATCGTTTTTGCTTTCGCCGGGGACTCGACAATAACAAGATTCTGTGACATAAAATTCCTACTGCAGCGTAGGGTTATCGTCATGAAACACAATGGATTCTATCCATTGTGATGAAACACCTGATTCAGCACTACTATTTCCAATGACCATCATGACAACCCATTTCAAGTCATCTATACTCAATTTGGAGTCTTCTAGTGACATCACTTGCTCGATCACTATTTCCCTCTGACTCGCGTTAAGTTGGCCCATATTTTCCATAAACATAATAAAACCCCTTGATCTAGAATCAAGTTTAGTTTTTTCATGTTCACTATAAATTCGCATGGAATTGTGCAATGTGTCAAAACTTGCGATCTTTCCGTCCTGAAGCGCAGCAATATTTTCTAACCAAATCAATGCTTTTTCAATACGATCAGAATCAAAACCAGCCTCTGAAAGATGGAGCTTTAAAAGATCATCATCTACCTCTTGAGATGAGTCCTGATCAGCAGACTCAAAAAGAAAATCAAACATAAAAGTAAGTACATCTAGAATATTATTAGTCATAAAGCCTCGGCAAATTAATACATTTGTCTCAAAATCATTCTTACATGACTCCTGCAGAGACAAGGAGGAAACACTTTGATTACTACTTGTGGGCAAGAATCACTTTTTCAACCATCTGCATGGTTTATATTGAACCTCATGATAAGTATTTTAATTATTTAACTGTCATTATGCACATCTTTATTAAGATTGGGGTTTATTAACTCAGTAATAGTTTATAAACTCTAATTTAACAAATATACTGACTAAGGACAAGTATGGTAAAATTGCAAAATTTTTTGCTAGCAGATATTCATTATGAAAAGAACATTTCAACCAAGCGTACTAAAACGTAAACGTAACCATGGCTTCAGAGCTAGAATGAAGACCCGTGCTGGTCGTGCTATTCTAAGTGCTCGTAGAAAAAAAGGGCGTAAACGCTTAGCCGCTTAATATCATGTCCAGCTCGCTCGCTAAATGTGTGCGCATTACAAAAGCTAGAGATTACGCTCACACTTTCCAAAACGGCTCACATATCCAAGGTAAGTTTTGGAGACTAACAACTAACGATTCTGGGAATTCTAATTCGAGATTGGGACTTGCAATCTCAAAAAAGGTATACAAAAGAGCGGTTGACAGAAATCTATTTAAGCGATTAGCAAGAGAAACTTTTAGACAGAATCAACAAGATTTAGAGTCACTTGACTTTGTAGTAATGATAAAAAAAACGACTCGTACTACTAATAAAGCAATCATCCAAGACCTTCTTTCATTGATGAAAAACGTCAACAGCAATGCTAAAACCTAATGAAATACATACTTCTACCACTAATTAAACTATACCAATGGCTAATTAGTCCATTATTAGGTAATAACTGTCGCCATATTCCGACCTGTTCAGAGTACACCTTTGATGCGATTAAGTGCCATGGAGCAATTAAAGGGGCTGCTCTTGGTGCAAAAAGAATCAGCAAATGTCACCCGTGGTCTGAAGCTAGCTTTGATCCAGTACCAAAAAAGATAATTTAACCAATTAATAGCTAAAAACATCCATGAATACACAAAAAATTTTCCTCTTTATCGCAATATTCTTAACTATATTTATTCTCTGGGATAAGTGGGAGCTTACGCAATCAACTGATGAAAATGGAAATACTATAACTCAAACTACTATAGTTGGTGTTGACTCTCAAGATGCAGCTATTGATGTTCCAGCAGCTAGCGATGTTCCCAATGTTGCCTCAACTGTCACTGAAGATACAACACCTACAATTGATAACTCTTTCACTCAAGGTGCTTTTACTACTGTTGTTACTGATCTTTTAACGGTTGAAATTTCTCACAAGGGCGGGACAATAATTAATGCCTACTTAAATGAATACCCAAAAGAACTAAAGTCAGTAGAGAAATTTCAATTACTCAGTAATTCCCCTGATAGGATTTTCCATGCTCAAAGTGGATTAATTCCGGCAGAACAAATGCCAACTCATCAATCTGAATATACCTCTGAGAGACAAACATATTTCCTTCAAGGCAATAGTGAGCTGATTGTGCCACTAATATGGAAAGGTGATAACGGTGTAGTAGTCACCAAAAACTACCACTTCAAGCCAGATAGCTATATTGTAGAAGTTGACTACCTGATTAGCAACAACAGTAACACTGATCAAATTGTTAGTAGCTATACACAACTGTCTCATGGCAGTGAAAAAGAGTCTGGTGGTGGTTTTATGATGGGTATGCAAAACTTTAATGGTGGTGCAACCTACAACGACGAAGAGATTTTTGAAAAAATTGATTTTGATGACTTTGACTCTTCGCCTAAAACAACTTCAATAGGTGGCTGGGCTGCAATGATTCAGCACTACTTTTTTGCAGCATGGATACCTAATGATGATGAAAAGCACACCTACTCAACTAAATCTAGCAGAGGCAACTACCTATTAACAACAGTTAACCCAAGCTCAAGAATTGCTGCTGGCACAACAGCTATCCTTGGAAAAAACCAACTCTATATTGGCCCTAAAGAGCATGTTCGTCTTGAGCTACTCGCTCCTGGACTCGATAAAACCGTAGACTATGGCTGGCTTTATATTGTTGCCAAACCTGTAGCAATATTCCTTCACTGGATTTATAGTTTTATTGGTAACTGGGCTCTGTCTATTGTTGTCTTGACATTAATCATCAAACTTGCTTTTTATAAGCTTTCAGAAAAATCATTCCGCTCAATGGCAGGAATGAAGAAGCTAGCACCACGACTTCAAAAAATCAAAGAAACCTATAAAGACGATAAACAAAAGATTGGTAAAAAAACCATGGAGCTTTATAAAAAAGAAAAAATAAATCCTGCTGCTGGTTGTCTACCTATTCTAGTTCAGATTCCAGTTTTTATTTCTATCTATTGGGTGCTTATAGAGATGGTTGAGCTGCGACAAACACCTTTCTTATATTTGCCAGACCTTTCTATGAAAGACCCTTACTTTATATTGCCTTTAATTATGGGTGCCTCGATGTGGTTTCAGCAACGCTTAAATCCACCACCGGCAGACCCGATACAAGCAAAGATAATGATGATGCTTCCAGTAGTATTTACTGTCTTCTTCTTGTGGTTCCCGTCAGGCCTAGTTCTGTATTGGGTTACTAACAACGTACTTTCAATTACTCAGCAAGTTTATATTAATAAAAAAATTAATGGTTAATAAATAAAACTCCATGCATTCAACTGAAAAAGAAACTGAGATAGCTAAAAAAATTAAGCTTTTAATTTTAGATATTGATGGCGTTCTTACTGATGGAGGAATCTATTTTGATGACACGGGCAAAGAGCTCAAAAAATTTAATTCATTAGATGGACATGGCATTAAAATGCTTCTCTCTTCTGGCATTGAGGTCGGAGTAATAACGGCAAGAAGCACTTCATCGGTGAGCTATAGGCTCAAAGACTTAGGTGTAAAACACTACTATCATGGTATCTCTGATAAGAGTATTGCCTTAAGTGAATTAACTGATAAATTATCTATGGAATTAAGCCAGGTTTGCTATGTTGGCGATGACGTAATTGACCTTCCCGTTATGACTAAAGTTGCCTTACCAATTGCAGTCGCTAATGCTCACTCTTTTGTGAAAGAGCATTCAATATTGGTTTCAGAAAAATGTGGTGGTTCTGGAGCAGTTCGAGAGGTGTGTGACTTTTTGCTTAAGTCTCAAGGAAAGTATGATGCTTTAATGGAGTCATATCTAAAATGACCTCTTTTCAGTCTCAGTGTTATGAGGCGTTGAAAAAAGTTCCCCCTGGAAATGTAATTTCATACGGCGGCCTTGCTGAAATGATAGGAAGACCTAACGCGCATCGAGCAGTTGGAAGTGCAATGAACAAAAATCCATTCGCCCCTATAGTTCCTTGCCATCGAGTGGTTAAATCAAATGGTGAGCTAGGTGGTTTTGCAGGTGACATCAATCTCAAAATAAAACGCCTTCAAGAAGAAGGCGTTAAAGTATCAAACAATAAGATTGTTAATTTTCAGTCGGTGCTATTCAAAGCATATTAGCGCTTCTTCCCTCTCATCTTAGAAATCATTTGAAGCTGTACCAGTGATTCAGCTAATGCCGCTTGTGTACTTGAAACATCCTGTGCTCCTTGAGCATTAGACATTGCCTCTTCAGCACGCTGCTTAGCTTCAAGGGCTTTTGACTCGTCAAGGTCATTGGCACGAATAGCTGTATCAGAAAAAATTGTTACAGTATCAGGCTGAACTTCAATAATACCGCCAGAAACAAAAATGGATTCCATACCATTTTCAGTTTCAACTCGAACCTCTCCAGGCTTAAGTGTGCTAATTAGTGAAACATGCTTAGGGTAAATACCAATCTCACCCATAGAGGCGGGGGCAAAAACACATTTCGCCTCTCCTGAGTAAATCTCCTCAGTTGCACTAACTACATCAACATGTATTACTGACATTTATGCTTTCTCCGATGCCTTTTCTTTAACTTCTTCAATAGAGCCAGTCATATAGAAAGCCTGCTCAGGAATAGAGTCATGCTCGCCATCAAGAATCGCTTTAAATCCAGAAATAGTATCTTTCAAGGATACATACTTACCAGGTGATCCGGTAAATACTTCTGCAACAAAGAAAGGTTGTGATAAGAATTTTTGAATCTTACGAGCACGTGATACAGTTTGTTTGTCTTCTTCAGACAGCTCATCCATTCCAAGAATTGCAATAATATCTTTCAATTCTTTATAGCGCTGAAGAACACCTTGAACTCGACGTGCAACATCATAATGCTCCTGACCAACAATTAGCGGATCAAGCTGACGTGAAGTTGAGTCAAGTGGATCAACAGCAGGATAAATACCAAGCTCTGCAACTTGACGTGAAAGTACTACTGTCGCATCTAAGTGAGCGAATGTTGTCGCTGGAGATGGATCTGTTAAGTCATCCGCAGGAACATATACCGCTTGAATTGAAGTGATAGAGCCTGTTTTAGTTGACGTAATTCTTTCTTGAAGTGCACCCATTTCAGAGGCAAGTGTTGGCTGATAACCAACTGCAGATGGCATACGCCCTAATAGTGCTGATACCTCAGTACCGGCAAGCGTATATCTATAAATGTTATCAATGAACAAAAGAACGTCACGACCTTCATCACGAAAATATTCAGCCATTGTAAGTCCAGTTAAAGCAACACGAAGTCTGTTTCCTGGAGGCTCATTCATCTGGCCATAGACCAACGACACTTTATCTAGTACATTTGAGTCTTTCATTTCATGATAGAAGTCATTACCTTCACGAGTTCGTTCACCAACGCCGGCAAATACTGAATAGCCTGAGTGCTCAATAGCAATGTTACGAATAAGTTCCATCATGTTTACTGTCTTACCAACACCGGCACCCCCAAACAATCCAACCTTACCTCCTTTTGCGAACGGGCAAATTAAATCAATTACCTTAATGCCTGTTTCAAGAAGCTCTGCTGCAGGTGCTAATTCATCATAAGAAGGTGCAGAACGGTGAATTTCCCACTCAGCATCTTGTCCAATTTCACCAGCATTATCAATTGGCTCACCAAGAACGTTCATGATTCGACCAAGAGTTTTTGTACCAACAGGCACTGTGATTGACTTGCCAGTATTAGTTACTTCTAATCCACGCTGAAGTCCTTCAGACCCACCCATAGCAATCGCTCTAACGACATTATCGCCAAGCTGTTGCTGAACCTCTAAGGTAAGATTCGCTTTAGTCACATGAAGTGCGTTATATATTTTAGGTATTGAGTCAGATGGAAACTCGACATCGATAACTGCACCAATAATTTGTGTAATTTTGCCTATACTCATTTTCTTTTCCTCTTTTTAAATCTTTAAACAGCAGCAGCACCCGCTACAATCTCAGAGATTTCCTGAGTAATAGCTGCCTGCCTTGCCTTGTTATAAATTAATTCTAGCTCATCGATCATATCACCAGCATTTTCCGTTGCACTATGCATAGCTACCATTCGAGAAGACTGCTCGCAAGCAATGTTTTCTACAATACCTTGATAAACTAATGCTTCGATATATCGGACTAGTAAAGCGCTTAGTGCAGTCTCTGCATCTGGCTCATATATATAATCCCAATGGTGGTCCATGCTTTCTTCATCGGTAATCTCCATTGGAACAATTTGCTTAACAGTTGGAACCTGTGTCATCGTATTTTCAAATCTATTATAAGCAATCATAATTTGATCGATCTCACCTGAATCGTAACGGTCCAACATTACTTTGATTGCCCCTAAAAGATCATCAAAATGTGGTGTATCTCCAAGATCAGTAAGAACAGAGTTAATCGTAAGCCCAGTATTTTTAAAAAATGAAGTGGATTTTTTACCAATCGTGCAAAGCTCGACATCAACTTTATCTGATTGCCAAGCTGCTATATCCTTTAAAAGGCTTCTAAATAAATTAGTGTTTAAGCCTCCACACAGTCCTCTATCACTAGAAATAACTATAACTCCTACACGCTTATTTTCTTCAGAAGCAGTCATATATGGATGCTTAAACTCAGAATTGGCATGAGTTAGATGTCCTATAACATTGAGGATTTTTTCAGCATACGGTCGTGAAGCCTGCATTCTGTCTTGCGCTTTTTTCATCTTAGAAGCAGCAACCATTTCCATGGCTGACGTAATCTTCTGAGTATTTTTAATACTCTTGATTTGTGTTCTAATTTCCTTGCCTACTGCCATAGCTTACTACCAAGTATTATTAGCTTTAAAATCATCAATCGCAGCCTGAAGTTGCGCTGCAATATCATCATTGTAGTCACCAGATTCATTAATAGAATCCATTAAAGCAGTCTGATTAGTATTCATATACGCTAAAAGTGCGGCTTCAAATACCCCCACCTTTTTTACCTCAATATCGTCAAGCGCTCCAGAGTTAGCTGCAAAAAGCGATGTTGCAGTTTCAGCAACATTTAGAGGTGAATATTGTGCTTGCTTCATTAGCTCAGTTACACGCTGACCACGATCAATTTGCGCCTTAGTTTCTGCATCAAGATCAGATGCAAACTGAGCAAAAGCAGCCAGTTCGCGATATTGTGCTAAATCTAGACGGATACCACCACCAAGCTTTTTAATCGCTTTAGTTTGTGCAGCACCACCAACCCTTGAAACTGAAAGACCAGCGTTAATCGCAGGTCGAATACCTGAGTTAAAAAGATCTGTTTCTAAAAAGATCTGTCCATCTGTAATTGAGATTACGTTTGTTGGAATAAAAGCTGATACGTCTCCAGCTTGAGTCTCAATAATAGGAAGAGCAGTTAATGACCCAGTCTTCCCTTTAACTTCTCCATTTGTAATTTTTTCAACATACTCAGCATTAACTCTTGAAGCTCTTTCTAATAAACGAGAGTGGAGATAAAATACATCACCTGGATATGCTTCACGTCCTGGTGGGCGCTTTAGAAGAAGCGATACTTGACGGTAAGCCCATGCTTGTTTTGTAAGGTCGTCGTAAATGATTAGTGCATCTTCACCACGATCTCTGAAATATTCACCCATTGCGCAACCTGCATAAGGGGCTATATATTGAAGAGCAGCGGATTCAGAAGCAGCCGCACAAACAATAATAGTATGAGCTAGAGCGCCATGCTCTTCTAATTTACGAACAACTGCCGCGATTGAAGATGCTTTTTGACCTATAGCAACATAGATACACTTAACACCAGTACCTTTTTGATTAATAATAGTATCAATTGCAACTGCTGTTTTCCCAGTTTGACGATCACCAATGATAAGCTCGCGCTGACCACGGCCGATTGGAACCATCGCATCAATTGCCTTAATACCAGTTTGAATTGGTTGATCAACTGATTGTCTTTCAATTACACCCGGCGCAACAACCTCGATTGGACGAGTGACAGAAGTTTTAATCTCTCCCTTGCCTTCTAAGTCTTCACCAAGAGGATTAACAACACGACCAAGTAGCTCGTTACCAACTGGTACTTCCATAATTCGATTTGTACACTTAACAGTGTCACCTTCTGAAATGTGAAGATAGTTACCTAATACAACTGCACCAACAGAATCCTGCTCAAGGTTAAGCGCTAAACCAAAAGTATTTCCTGGAAATTCTAGCATCTCACCAAACTGAGCGTCTGCTAAGCCATGAATACGAACAATTCCATCACTTACACTTATTACTGTGCCTTCTGTACGAGCTTCTGCTGAAAAGTCAAAGCCCTCTATTTCTTTTTTAATTAAATCACTGATTTCAGAAGCGTTTAATTGCATAACTAACCTCTCTATATAAAATTAATTTACAGACAAAGAAACACTCAGAGCGTCTACTTTTGCCTTAATTGATGTATCGATTACCTTATCACCTTCTTTAATAATGACGCCGCCTTTAAGTGTCTTATCAATTTCAGTTTCAACAGCTACTGTTGTTTTATGCTTACTTGTTAAATCTTCAACGATTGCTTTTTGTTCTGCATCACTTAACTCAAATGCACTAATAACTTTAAAGTTCTTACTTTTATTAGCATTAGATACTGCTGACTCAAAAGCATCGGCGATACTGCTGATTACACTTGAACGATCATTATTAAGAATAAGATTTATAAATGCAGACTCTTGTTTGCTGAGCTCTCTCGAAGTTATCTTTCCAATTAGAGCAGAAATCAAATCAAATTTTTGATCCTTGCTTTTGCCTGGAGAAGCAATGAAAGCCTTCGTGTTTTTATCGGCCATAATTGCACTAGCGGCAGCTAAAAAGTCACTCCAACTTGAGACGGATTTACTTTGTCCTGCAATTTCAAAAATCGCTTGAGCGTATGGCTTGGCAATTGTTGATAATTCCATCGTACCGACCTATAGTGATTGAGATAGCTTTGAAAGCATATCTTTGTGAGCCTTAACGTCAACTTCTTTTTCTAATACCGAGTTGACTCCCTGCATAACTAGTGTTGAGACTTGATTTTTAAGCTCATTGCGTGCTTTCACAACCTCTTGGTCAAGTTCAGATTTAGCATGAACTTTAATTTTGTCTGCTTCTTCAGAAGCCACACCCTTGGCATTGTCAATCATTACGTTTGCTTGTTTATCAGCGTTTGCAATAATCTCAGCTGCTTGATTTTTAGTGCTTGCTATAAGCTCTTCAGCATTTTTCTGTGCTAATGCGTGCTCTTCTTTTCCAAGTTCAGCCGCCTTCAATCCATCTTCAATGGACTTTTTACGTGCAGCCATTGCTTCAACGAGTGGTGGCCAAATAAACTTCATGCAGAACCAGACAAACATAGCGAACATAATTGTTTGTCCAACTAGCGTAAGGTTAATATTCATAGCTAAATACCTTTATTTAGTTAAAAAACAAATTATCCAGCAACCGCAAATAAGATATACATAGATATACCAACGGCAATCATAGGTACCGCATCAACAAGACCCATAACGATGAACATTTGCGTTCTTAGCATTGGAATAAGTTCCGGTTGACGAGCAGCACCTTCGATGAATTTAGCGCCAAGGATACCAATACCGACAGCTGCTCCTAATGCTCCTAAACCCATTAAGATTGCCCCTGCTACAAATAACGTTGCTTGTACTTCTGTAATCATTTTTTACTCCTACTTATAAAAACTATTGAAAAAAATTAATGCTCTTTTTGGTGTGCCATATCCATATATACGATTACCAAGGTCATAAAGATAAACGCCTGAAGTAATACAATTAAGATATGAAAAATAGCCCACGGTAAAGACAGGCTCCACTGAATCCAGAATGGCAACAGTGCAATTAGAATAAAGATCATCTCACCTGCATACATATTTCCAAATAAACGTAATGCAAGTGAAACTGGCTTTGCCAGCAAGTTCACTCCTTCTAAAAATAAGTTGAAAGGCAACATCCATTTACCAAAAGGATGTAGTGTTAGTTCCCCTACAAATCCACCAAGTCCTTTTTCCTTGATACTATAGTAAAGGATTAATAAGAAGATACCAATAGACATGCCGAATGTTGCATTAGGGTCAGTTGTTGGAACTACTTTAAGGAAATGTACCCCCATAGCTCCAGCCAACGAAGGAAGCCAATCAACAGGAACAAGGTCCATAGTATTCATTAGAATAATCCAAATAAAGGTTGTTAATGCAAGTGGGGCCACCATTGGATTCTTGCCACTAAAAGAGCCACGAACATTTTCATCAATAAAGTCGATAATACTCTCTAAAAAATTTTGAAAGCCACTGGGAGCCTCAATTGATGCACGTTTAGCAGCCATAGCAAACAAGAAAAGAAATAATACACCAAGAACAAAAGAAAAGCCGAGTGTGTCAACGTGAAATGCCATAAAACCCATCTCTTTGGCCTCTAGTGCATCATTTGCAAAGCCCCAATGTCCATCAGGAAATTTTCCGTATGTTAAATTCTGAAGATGGTGCTTAATATAAGCGCCAGATGTTAGTTCACCACTTGCCATTATTTTTGCCTTAACCTATCTAATATAAATCCAATCTGACCCAACACCAAACTCAAACAAAGAGCTGGTGGATCAAGTTCTAACCAACCAAGTCCAATTAAAGTTAGTAGGACTACAGAAAGGGCCCTGAAAGCACTACTATTAATCGCCATCCTAAAACTTTTTTGTGCATCAGCATCAACCAATGCTTTTTGTTTATTTATATACCAGTCAAAAACCCAAGTATTACTCAAACTTACCAAGGCTCCATAAAGAGCAGCAATTCCTAACCCATAAATGGTGAAAGCTATTACAACTAAAGCAAGGATTAAGTATTGAATAAGTGAGTCAATTGATTTCACTTTTTTCGCCAACCACCCTGACCAGATACAAACGCAATATTATACAATTTAATGTCAAATAGTCAAGCCCTCAAACTACAATTTATTTATTGAGAGGTAAGTTTTATTTATTTAAATTATTGGTGGGTTTAGCCCACTAAGAAAAATTAATGTAACTCAGTTTAAGCACTCGATTTAATCATTTCTTCAGCAGCCACTCTTGTTTTATCACTAATAGTAATTCCACCTAAAATTCTTGCAACCTCTTCGGTCCTTTGACTTAGACTGAGGTCTGTGACATGAGTAAAGGTTGCTCCATTTTTCTGAATCTTTACCACCTTCAAATGTTCTTTCCCTTGTGCTGCAACTTGTGCAAGATGTGTGACACAAATAATTTGGTAGTGAGTGGATAATTTTTTTAACATTTGACCCACAATTTCTGCCACTGAACCACTAATACCGACATCCACCTCATCAAAGACTATACTCGGTATAAGCTCGGAATTACTGGTTACTACTGAAAGGGCCAGTGAGATTCGTGATAATTCACCGCCAGATGCCACCTTATTGAGAGGTTTGAGACCTTGTCCAGTATTAGTTTTAACATGAATGATAATTTCCTCCATTCCATTCAAGCGAATAGAGTTTTTGAGAGGCTTAATAGAAAAATCAATTTCACTCCCAGGCATTCCAAGATTCTGCATTATCTCTGTAACTTTTTTTGACAAAGACTTGCTAGCAGCCAATCTTTTGTCACTTAATAATTGTGACTTACTGTAGTAATTTTTCTCAAATTGATTCTGCTTAATTAGTAACTCTTCTAGCTTATCGTTTGATGAACCTAGGTCATCGAGTTGGGCTTGGAGATTAGTTTGAACACCTAGTAGTTCTTGTATTTGACAATTATGCTTCCGACCTAGCTCATGCAGGATATTAATTCTTGCAGTAAGCTCCACAGAATTATCTTCAATGCCACCAATTTTATTAAGGTAGTCTGTTAAATCATAAATACTCTCTTGAACCTGAACTTGTGCGCTTGATAACAATGACTGAATTGAGTCGAGTCGTGAATCTAGCTCTCTTGAGTGTTCAACAGAACGCTCTCCATCTATTAAAATATTATTTACTCCTGACTCATGGTCTAAGGACTCAAGTATCTTGGATATTTTTTCGACTAATAAGCTCGCATTGACAGATACCCTGTAGTCATCTTCAATGCTATCAAGCTCATCTTGTGTCATACCAATTTGCAATAACTCATTGAGCTGGTGACTTAAAAGCTCTTTTTGAGTCGACAAAAGTTCATTATTTTTTGTTAAATCTTCAATTTCATTTTGAATTTGTTGATACTGATAAACAGTTGAATTGACTTCTTCACACAAGTCTTGAGTAATAGCATAATCATCTAAAAGAATTCGATGCTGGTTACTTCGAAGTAGAAGTTGGTGTTCATTTTGACCATGCATATCAATTAAATAACCGCCGATATCACGCAAAGTTGATAAAGGAACATTACTTCCATTCACATAAGAACGAGACTTTCCGTCTGCACTAATAACTCTTCTTAGAATGCATTCAGTTCCATTTTCTAGATCTAGATTTTCTAATAACGATTGAAGGCGATCTTCAATGTCAATGCTGAATGTTGCAACTATTTCTGCCTTGCTCGCACCGTCTCTAACCAAAGAAGCATCAGAGCGTCCGCCAACAACTAGGCCTAGTGCTTGGATTATGATTGATTTTCCAGCGCCTGTTTCACCAGTCACTACTGTCATTCCATTCTTAAACTCAATGTTTAATTCTTGGACAACCACTAAATTTTTAACAAATAGTTGATCTAACATATCTTAAATGTATTAAACCTTCTGGCCCCAATGTAGCTTTGAACGAATAATCTCAAAATAATCATAGCCCTTAGGATGAATCAAGTGAACAAAATTATCATGTTGCTTAACACGCAAATCATCACCCACCGATACTGAAACTGCGGATTGAGCATCAAAACTTATTGTGGCCCTATCTTCACAGTCTAAAAGTGTAATTAAAACCTCACTTTCCCCATGAAGAATAAATGGCCTATAGCTCATTGTATGAGGACTTATTGACACTAGGCAAATGGCATTAGTACTGGGATGCATAATCGGACCACCACTTGACAAAGCGTAAGCGGTAGATCCAGTAGGCGTTGTAACTATTATTCCATCCGCACGCTGATTATTAACAAAATCATCATCAACAAATAACTCAAATTCTATCATTCTTGGAGTTTCATTACGGTGCACTACAACTTCATTTAAAGCCAAATGTTGAGATATTAGCTTGCCATTTCGTTCTATTTGACAACTCAATAAGGATCTTTTTTCTTTAATATACTCCCCTTTTAAGATGCCACTAACAATAGGAATCATCGACTCGACAGGAACGTCGGCTAAAAAACCAAGTCTACCTAGATTAACGCCAAGGATAGGGATGTTGCTATCAACATAGGTTCTGGCAGTATTCAATATTGTTCCATCACCACCTACAACAACAATTAGGTCGGCATCTTTTTTAATATCATCGCCATCCTCTAGAAGGGTCACTCCTTTATCTTTAATGAATACGCCAAGCTCCCAAGCAGTTTTTTGACTGGTAAAATCATTTGGTTTACAGATAATGCCAATAGTATTAAACATAGGCCTTGAAAAATTCAAAAGAATGACTAAATATCCCCCTAAATATACATTAGTTTGATTACACAATGACAAAAAAGAAAGAACAAAAAACTCAAAAAGTTAGCCCCAAAGAGGTTAATAAAGAATCATCAGTTGATTCTGAAGCAGTTATAGATTTAGAAACTCAGCTCGCAGATGCCCAGCAGTCTGCAAAGGATAATTGGGATAAGTTATTGCGCTCCCAAGCTGAGATGGAAAACCTTAAAAGAAGAACCTCAAAAGACCTTGAAAATGCTCACAAATATGCACTTGAT
>Ga0207991_1000601_pt1 | contig 23879 bp, 21 predicted proteins | sample ETN07SmetaG_FD_185786 | JGI IMG/M metagenome (GOLD analysis project Ga0207991, IMG submission 185786) | Marine microbial and viral communities from oxygen minimum zone, Eastern Pacific Ocean - ETNP2014F14-07SV275 (SPAdes) (version 2) | ecosystem: Environmental > Aquatic > Marine > Oceanic ...
GGCAAAAATACGTAGGCTATAATACTGAGCGAAGCGAAGGGTGCCTACGTGTTTTTGTCCCAGTGAGCCCGCGAGCGAGTTTATGCGTTTGTTAGCTGCAATTGCTCAAATCGACATTAACATAGTTGATAACTTCGTTTGAATCTCCTTTAACAACAGCTCCAATACAAACTTTTGTGCCGGGATATAGCGGCTTGAAGCTGCCAACGCCATACGTCTCGCCTTTGTAGTTTACTGCTGCATAATATGGATAACCTACATATTTCGAGTATATTCCTTTTCCTATTTTCGGCGCACTCCATTTCGGAAATTCGATGACTTCTGCTGGAAAGTGGTTTCTTATTTCAACTTGCGGAGTTTTATACTCGAAGAGATAAAGCCCGAATAAAGCTAAAGGCAATACTATTAACGTCATTGTTGCAATAAGCCTTACTTTGACTTTGGTTTTTATTCTGACTTTGTATCGAGTTTCCATTTTGCAGCTAACAGTTTACTCGTCCCCAAACCGTCATGCTAATCCACACCATTTTGGGGCACTTCTCCTTTTTTCTTCTTACAACTCTAAACCATAACCAACAGAGAAATAAAGAAAAAACCGTAATGTCGTTTTTCAATCATTTATTAAAAACACCAAATCGACATGCAGATGATTTCGGTGGATTTAACGCTACACAAACATGCCTGTCTTGTTTAGTACCTCTATTTCCGAGGACACCTTTTACTTAAAGAACTATTAAATTCTTTAGTATCCTGCCCAAAAAACTTTGAGTTTACCCAAATATGCTCGGTAATTACGTAGCTACAATCTAAGATTTTTTTTAGTCTGGGGCGAACATAGGAAGAGTCATATTTCCAAGTAGAACTATTTTTCATGAACTCTGTGTACCCCTCGGTTAAGTATGTATCTAACTGTTTGAACTCTGGCATAATTGCAAATTGAATATATGACTCTATTTCACTATAGCCTGCACCATCCCTGATTTTTAACGCTAATCCTGGCCACCTAGAATTCCATTCCACATAAGATTGATCATAATGCACTTTTCTGTCTTCGATTAGCTTCTTATCTGAATTAGACTTTAATGCAGCGGCAAGTAGTTCTGTTCTAGTTCTTCGTTCATACAACAATTTAGACAATTCGATTGTTGAATCCATTCCGGCTTGGCTAGCTGCCATTGTTTTTGCCAACGAATTTGCTTCTTCAATTCGAAGCTTTTGAAGATAGTCGGCTATTAAAACACCAAATACACTAGTAAATATAAAGCCGAAGATTAGTAATGTAAGGGGATGCCGTGATATCGAATTATTTGGTTTGTTGCTTATTTCGGAGACTAACTCCGCAAGTTGCGTGGTAGTTATTAGGATTTTGCTTTCATTTTTTTTATCATTCACTTCACACTATCTCCATATGGCATATAACGCCTAAAGCAGAGGCGCGTTTACGCGTCCACTGCCTTTACTTGTTAGGCTAGTCTGTCTGAGACAAGAAAGCGGACGGTGAAGCGCTATATTCATCAATTAGCCCCCTGATTTTTATTAGCTCTGAAGCATCGCATGATTTCTCGTTAAGTAAGGTAAGTTCCTCATCAGAAAATTCATCACCTTCCAATGCTTTGATATTTCTAATTATGCATTGCTTAGATATACCAGCCATTGTTGAATTGAGAAGCATGCTCTTCAAAGCAATTATAGCTTTACGTTTCACTTCTGGGCTACCATTCTCGCCAATTGAATAAAGTATATCGCCAAAACGGAGGTAAGTGACGCTACCATCTTCGACTCCATAATGATCAAGAATCTTATCAAAACCAAATTTTGCTGCGATATAGAAAAGGATGTTCGATTTTTCAGAAGTTAAAATAGCACCAATAGAGCCACTTCCTCTCAATCGAAGCATAAAATACAAGGCCATAGCAAAAACCGATGATCCCGCAGCCAATGCGCTTGCAATATCTAGCTTTTTGTCTTTCTTCGCATCGACAGGTTTTATTTCAGATCCTAGGGACTCTTTACTTCTTAGAATGAAGTCAATGCTATTATCTTCGTCTCGCGTAACCAGCATAAGTGAGATAGTAAAAGACTCACCCGGATGGAGCGTCTCTACAGTTATACCCGGTGATGATATTTTTGGTGAAAGCCCTGTACTTTCATATGTGTTGATAGCCTCGATATTTCCTTTACTTTTAATTGATGCATGGACATTGCTTAAAGGCCTTTTTCCATTATTAATTACATCTATTGCATAAATAGATTTGTACGCCTCATCGGAACGGATAATTGGTCCCCTATTGACGCTGTACTCAAGAACAGCTTTTGGTTCAGTGAGCTCATCATACAGTTTTGGTGACACTGCAAATACTCCTGCAATTAATGCAGGAGCGATTGCATACAAAAATACCTTCTTCCATTCAGTCATAATACTTCCTGCTAAGAACCTAACGCCTTGCTCACCGGTAAATTAGGAGCGCAGCGAGTAATTTATCCGCGTGCAGCAATTTGTTATACGTTCCCACTGGATATTGAATTGTCAAAGTCTTGAAAGCATTCGCTCAAGCGTTCTGAAAATGCCGAAACTGCTCGCTTCCCCCTTTGACTGCGCGTTCGGCTTGATCCGTTCATATCCGAAGTAATCATATGAATTACGTCGCCCTCAAACTTCGCCTCTGCGTCCTTCCAAATGATTGTTGTCCAGTACGTAATGACACTTCCGTGGGCAATTCCTGCATCCTTTAGACTGACGGAAAGAGGAACTTTCTTACCGTTGAAAACCACAGCATGTGATAGAGAGACATCGATCCCTTCTGAAGATATTCTGTCCGACTCGGGAAGCTTAAAAAACTCTCTAAAAATCCCAAGAAGATCCCGACAACTGAAATCTTCTGAAACTGGCACACGGTAGGCTGTGTCGTGCCTGTTTGAATAGAGGAAGACATCGAATGAGGTGTCCACGACCTTCTCTTTCAGCTGATCCGAGTAATGGTCGAGAAAGCGATTATGTATTGCATCCAGAACTTTAGCGCGAGGAACCTCAACCAGTCGTCTGAAGTTACGCTCGACCTCAATAGGATTTGCTTCGCATAGCCCGATCCAGTGTGAATATGGAAGAATTTCGATATCAGGTAGAGCTTTCTTAAGAGTGGCTTCGGCGGCTCCGCTAATAGCCACATTCACGCACAAAACGTATTTTTTCCATCCAAGTTCAGCTTGAATGCGTTTAGCTGCCTCTATGGACTCGACCGCTTTGGTCACATTGAAATCACCTGACTTTCCAGACTCAACACTTTTGCATTGGTAGGCAATACTCTGAGACGGATAGTAAAGATCAACACCTTGCTCTGGTGGGTTTCGAACATAAATTTCCGTCGTTGTGTTACTCAAGTTCAAGAGCTTGCAACAAAAGAACTCCCATGCCTTTGAGAAGTCCTGCTCCTCGGGCACATATAGAAATGGCGGTACCAGTCGATAGTGTGTACTCATTTTTAATCCGTATAACAACTCACTCTTCCCCAAACCGTCATGCTATTCCACACCACTTTCGGGTACTTGTCCTTTTAATCATCCACTACTCTAAACCACAACCACAAGAGAAATAAAGAAAAAACTAAATTGTCGTTTTTTGCGCAAAAGTTAAAAACACCAAATCGACATGCAGATGATTTTGGTGTTTTTCACGCAAGCCTAGCGCAAAAAAGCCAGCGTACGCTGGCTTCTAACACAAATGATTCAACGTCACACGAACTAAAAACTACTTCCCCTGCCTAGCAGCTAGCTTCTCTAACTGCTCATCAGTAGCTGGAAGCTGATGCTTCTCTTTCCACTCTGAATACGGCATTTTGTATACCACTTCGCGCGCGGCTTCGTAGTCTATATCAGCGCCCTGCTCGCTCGCAGCCGCTGAATACCATTTTGCCAAGCAGTTACGGCAGAAATCCGCCAAAATCATTAGGTCAATGTTCTGAACGTCTTTATTTGCGTCTAGGTGTTCTACTAAGCGGCGGAATACCGCTGCTTCTACTTCGGTTTGCGTTTGCTTATTCATTTTCAAATACCTCTAAAAAGCGCTTTTCGTTATAGATTGGATGTGAGGGTTAAAGAGTAAAACCCAACCCGTTGCGGCTTTTAAAACCTAAAACGAAAAAAGGGAGCCAAGCTCCCTTTTTACTTAAACATAACTAACTAGGTTTAAAACCTAATTGCTATTACTCTGCGTCGTCAGACTTAGGCGCAGGCTTTTCTAGAAGCTCTTTAATGCTTAGACGTACACGGTTTTGGCGATCGATTTCCATAACCTTAACGTCAACCATTTGGCCTTCTTCTAGGTAGTCAGTTACTTTGTTCACACGCTCGTGAGCGATTTGTGAAATGTGAACAAGACCTTCTTTACCTGGAAGTACTTCTACAAACGCACCGAAGTCTACAATACGTGTAATCTTACCGTTGTAAGTCTTACCAACTTCAATTTCAGCCGTTACTTGCTCAATCTTGCTAATAGCGATGTCTGCTTTCGCACGCTCTGTCGCGAAGATTTTGATAGTACCGTCGTCTTCAATCTCGATGTTAGTGTCAGACTCTTCAGTAATTTGACGGATCATTGCGCCGCCTTTACCGATAACGTCACGAATCTTGTCTTGGTCAATCTTCATGGTGTAAATGCGTGGAGCAAATTCACTTAGCTCTTCACGGTGACCGCCAATCGCTTCGTCCATTACTTTAAGAATGTGCAAACGTGCTTCTTTTGCTTGTTTAAGCGCAATTTGCATGATTTCTTTAGTGATACCTTCAATCTTAATGTCCATTTGAAGTGCAGTAATACCTTCGGTAGTACCCGCTACTTTAAAGTCCATGTCGCCAAGGTGATCTTCGTCACCAAGGATGTCTGAAAGTACAACAAAGTTGTCGTCACTCTTAACAAGACCCATTGCGATACCCGCAACAGACGCTTTAATTGGAACACCTGCATCCATAAGCGCTAGTGAAGTACCACATACCGACGCCATTGAAGATGAACCGTTTGATTCTGTGATTTCAGAAACCACACGTACTACGTACGGGAATTCTTCTTCACTTGGCATTACTGCTTGAATACCACGCTTCGCTAGACGACCGTGACCAATTTCACGACGCTTAGGCGAACCAATCATACCGGTTTCACCAACACAGTATGGAGGGAAGTTGTAGTGAAGCATGAAACGGCTGTCGCGCTTACCTTGAAGCTCGTCAATCATCTGTGCGTCACGCTCTGTACCAAGCGTAGCAGCTACAAGTGCCTGCGTTTCACCACGAGTAAATAGTGCAGAACCGTGAGTACGAGGAAGAATACCTGTTGCTACGTCTAGTGCACGGATCATTGCTGGGTCACGACCATCGATACGTGGCGCGCCAGATAGAATGCGTGAACGTACAACGTCAGACTCAAGGTCGTGAAGAAGGTCTAGTACTTCTTTCTTGTCTTGTTCTTCGTCTTCAGCAAGGATAGCTTCTAGTGCTTTTTCAGTTGCTGCAGTTACTGCGTCTTTACGCTCTAACTTGTCAGAAATCTGGTAAGCCGCAGTCATTTCTGCTTCAGCTAGTGCTTTAACTTTGTCTTTAAGCGCAGTGTTTTCTGCTTCTGGTGCCCAGTCCCACTTCTCAGTGCCAACTTCAGCAGCAAATTCGTTAACTGCGTTAACTACAGTTTGCATTTGCTCGTGACCGAACATAACCGCACCTAGCATGGTGTCTTCAGAAAGCACGCTTGCTTCTGATTCAACCATAAGTACTGCGCCTTCAGTACCCGCAACAACAAGGTCAAGCTCGCTTTCAGCTTGCTCTTCTGCGCGTGTATTTAGAATGTATTCACCGTTGCTATAACCAACACGAGCCGCACCAATTGGGCCGTTGAAAGGAATACCAGAGATAGCAAGGGCTGCTGAAGTACCAATCATAGAGATGATGTCTGTAGGGATATCTGGGTTAGCAGACATTACAGTAACAACAACTTGTACTTCGTTTTTGAAACCTTCTGGGAATAATGGGCGGATTGGACGGTCGATAAGACGTGCAATCAGTGTTTCACCTTCAGATGGACGACCTTCACGCTTGAAGAAACCACCTGGGATTTTACCCGCAGCGTACGCTTTTTCTTGGTAGTTAACAGTAAGTGGGAAGAAGTCTTGATCTGCTTTGGCTTCTTTTTTACCAACTACTGTTACCAGTACAGACGTATCGTCCATGCTCGCAAGAACCGCAGCTGTTGCCTGACGAGCAATTACACCCGTCTCTAGAGTTACAGTATGCTGTCCATACTGAAATGATTTAGTAATAGGAGTCACTATTTGTCCTTTAATTTCAATCTTTATTTTATCGCTTTTAAACGCGGCGCATAGTATAGCCATGAAGTAGCGTTAATACCATGGTCAAATGCAGCCCCGCGCGGAATTTGTCGTGTTATTTGGTCATTAACCGCTACCACCTATAGCACCATGACTATATGAAATATCTGTGAAATTTCAATTATTGACTATATTTTCATCATACTGACACAAAACAGCGTATGCTAGAACAAAAAGCGAACAAAGTAAGAACTTAAATAAACATCACGTGCGACCAATGCGCAGAAGTGATTAACCACAACAAGAACGTCTAATATTAGTGTGCTAAAGGAGATAACCATGTTGGTACTTCGACTTAATAAAGCAGGCATGCCACAAGAGTGGATAGATGTTGAACAAGCCGCAAAGCTTTACAGTCAAGATAAGGTGCTATTTGAGCTAGGTAGTGATGCTATTACGTTAAAGGGAGGCTGGAATCACGAAGGACTCCAAAGTCAGCTTACCCTGTCTAGTATTATCGCGTGCGACGGCAAGGTAACAGATTTATCTGGCAAAGTTGCCCTTACTAATCGCTATTTGTTTAGGCGCGATAGCTACCTGTGTATGTACTGCGGCAATAAGTTTACGCCAAAGCAGCTTACCCGAGACCACATTATCCCCCGCTCTCGCGGCGGAAAAGACAGTTGGACGAACGTTGCCACGGCTTGCCAGCGGTGTAATCACGCGAAAGGTGCTAAAACACCAGAAGAAGCCAACATGCCCCTACTCGCGGTTCCGTTTAGGCCAAATGTGTACGAGCGTTTTTATTTAATGAACAGGCGGATTTTGGCTGACCAAATGGCCTTTTTACAAGGCCACTTCACCAGCCACAGAGAATGGACGTGCTTAGAATAGACGCTATAGCGTACCGCTAGTAGTTGTCTGTGCGTCGGGCATTGCTTTAGCTTGGTTTTGCACCGAAGAGGAATCGCTGTGCTGTGCATGAAGCTGGCGCTGCTCTTCTTTTTGCGCTTTGAACCACAGACTTAACCAATCTGAGCACATTTTGTGCTCTAACTCGTGAGCTTCGGCTGTAGGGCAAAACAAGCTTACCTTTACCACCACTTTGGCAAGTTCATTGGTTTTAATCTCAACCTCTGGGTCGATGCGAATAAATTCTTGCTCTAAATGACGTTCAATTAGGCCTTTGTAGCGCTCTGCTACATCGCGGAAATATTCACAATGTGCCTGTGCCCTGGCATGAAACGCTGGAAGCAAACTATAGGCGTTAACAGAAGGCTCGTTCACTATTTCAAATGAATGCAAACGGTAGCGACGCATGAAGTTAAGGTTACGCACAGTTTGAGTTACAAGCTGACTATTAGGCACGTACACGTGTTTACCCGTGTAGTTAAAGCTTTCAGGGTCTACTTCTAAAAGCGCTGTCTTTGCCCAGTCCATTTCTACCACTTCACCAATGATGTTGTTCATTTGGATCCAGTCGCCTACCCTGAATGGCCGAGCGCCCAAGTAGTAAATGAACCCCATAAAGCACTGAATAAACTCGCGGGTTGCCAACACAATGGCCACCATAAAGGCAGCAATGGAGATTGCCAGTGTTTGGATTTCAGAGCTCCACACCATCATTAACACAATAATGATAAAGGCATTACCCAGCTGCTCTAGGATATTGATTTGGTTTCGGCGGTCTTCGCCACGATGAGAACTAATGCGCCTGATAAGGCGCAACACACCCTTTTTGATAAAGTGCAGTACAATTAAAAGTACTAGAGATGTCAGCAGTTTATAATCATTGGCAAAACTTATAAATTGATGCCATAACTGCGCGGGGTCTATCACAATCTCCATGTAAGCTCCGTCTGTACTCCGAGGGTAAATATTTGAATAGGCGAAAAAAAGCGCCGACGAATGTCAGCGCTTTTAATTATGAAGCATGTAAACTCGTGGCACAATGCCGACCAGTTAAAACATCTTTCTATTAATCGCGAATTTGGCCTTCGCCATTCACTAAATATTTCTCTGAAGTCAACGACTCCAAGCCCATTGGGCCATAAGCATGTAGCTTAGTGGTTGCGATACCAATTTCTGCACCTAAGCCAAGCTGGCTACCATCAGAAAAACGTGAAGAGGCATTAACCATTACTACACTTGCATCAACTGCGCGTTGGAATAACTTGCCTTTTTCAGCATCTTCCGTGCAAATTACTTCAGTGTGGTTACTACCAAATTGCGCAATGTGGTCAACCGCTGCTTCGAAATCGTCAACTACACGGATAGCGATTTCAAGGCCAAGATACTCTTCACCGTACGCGTCTTCAGAAATAACGTCAGCACCATCAAAGTACTGGCTACCTTTGTCGTTTACGTGAACCTTAACACCCTTTTCTTTGAATGCATCGGCCACTTTAGGCAGAAAATCACCCGCAACGGCTTGGTGTACAACTAAGCCTTCTAAGGCATTACATACGCCAGTACGCTGTGTTTTACCATTTAGAAGTAGCGCCATGGCTTTATCTAAATTGGCATCTTTGTCTACGTAAAGGTGACACACACCTTTAAAGTGCTGGATTACCGGCACCTTGGCGTTGTCAGTCACGTAGTTGATTAGACCTTCACCACCACGAGGAATAATTACGTCGATATAATCACGCTGCTCCATTAGCTCTTGCATTAATGCACGATCTGGATTCGGAACTACCGTTACCAGCGCTTTTGGTAAATTGTGCTTCTCCAGCACGTCTTGCATAAGCTCAGCAATGGCTAAACTCGTATCTAGTGCTTCTTTACCACCACGTAATATCACTGCGTTACCCGATTTAAAGCACAGCGCGCCTGCGTCGGCAGTAACATTAGGTCGTGCTTCATATATCATGCACACAACACCAAGCGGTATACGCATTTTCTTAATCTCAATACCGTTTGGACGTGTACCGATAACGCGCTCTTTACCCACAGGATCGTCAAGTTCAACAATAACTTCGATGCCTTCAGCCATGGCTTCAATACGCTCATCGTTTAGGATTAAGCGGTCAACCATCGCTGCGTCTAAGTTATTCTCTTTGGCGCGCGCGACTTCCTTTTCGTTTACTTCAATAATTTTACTTTTGTTTGCACGAATTGCCGCGGCCATATCAGTTAACACCGCGTTTTTCTGGCTTTCACTTAAAATAGCCAGTGTACGTGCAGCTTTTTTTGCCTGTTGTGCTAACTCTGTAATAATGCTCATTCTTTCTCCAGATTTGCTATGTGCTGATCAGAAATAATTGGCCCAGTCTTTTCCTCAAACTCATGGGCGAATTCTTCGTTTTCCTGATTCGCAATGAAATTCAATAAACAGCTACTGTAATTCGACTTGGCTTTTACCAGTTTAGTACCGTCTTCTTTACGTACTAGAATGGTGTCGCCTACCGAGAACTCACCTTTCACGTCAATAATTTCGCTACTTGTCAGTTGCTCTGCGTCGCCAGCTAAAGAGGCGTCAAAGTCCCCTTCTACTATCACCTCACCCTGCGCGTTTGACGTATGGCGCATCCAATGCACATTCTCTTGCATTGGCTTGGCGTGAGGTTTGAAATGCGTGCCTGGGTTTTCACCTGCTAGCAGCATATTAAACGACAGTTCAGTAAAGCCGTTAATAATATATGTATCTATACCATGCGAAACGGCTTTTTCGGCCGCTTCAATTTTAGTGCGCATACCACCGGTGCCTACACCGCCTTTTACCGCACCGCCAGCCATGTCATAAATGCTTTGATCAATGGTATTAACTGATTTAAGCAATTGTGCGTCGTCGTGTTCATGCGGGTTCTTATCGTACAACCCATCAATGTCTGAACAGATGATAAGTGCATCTGCTTCAGCTGCCGACGCCACCATGGCCGATAAATTATCGTTATCACCTACTTTCAATTTGTCAGTGGTAACGGTGTCGTTTTCGTTAACAATAGGCAGGATATTGTTGTCCAATAAACTGAATATCGTTTCACGGATACTTACGTAACGCTCTCTGTCTCGCAAATCAGCATGCGTTAACAGCATCTGAGCAGACGGAAAATCAAACAGTCTGTCCCACGTGGCAATCATTTCGGTTTGACCCGCTGCTGCCATTGCTTTTTTAACTGCAATATCTGACTTTTCTTGCTCTGGAAACAGGTGCGCGCCTGCTGCGACAGAACCAGAAGACACGAGTACAACTTGTGTACCGTTGGCTCTGCATCGCACGATAAATTGCGCAATGCTCAAAAGGTAATGACTGCTACAACCTTGTTGGTTGGGCGATATCAATGCACTACCCACTTTGATGACTACGCGTTTCCAATTTGGATGACTCATAATAAACTTTTTAACCTTAAGATTGTTGATTTGCTAATTCTTCACTGGCTTGCGCGAATGTTGCTTGTACGTTTGACGATGGGTTTTCGCTAAAGCGACTTACCACATAAAGCGTTAACGTACTTACCGCAAACCCTGGAATAATTTCATAAATAACGCTGCTTAACGTTTTACCGTCAGCTAAAACGGGCGCATAAATCCAGAACAATACGGTTACCGCACCGCTAATCATGCCCGCCATTGCCGCTTTCGCTGTAAGGTCCTTTTTATACAGACAAAACAGTACTAACGGACCAAATGCTGCACCAAAACCTGCCCAAGCATTACTTACTAAAGATAAAATTGTGTTCGACGCATCCATGGCTAATAACAATGCAACCACGGCTACACCTGCTACACCATATCGGCCAATTGTTACCGTTTGCTTTTCAGTCAGCGCCTTGGTTGAAGACTTTTTATTTACCATTACGCGGTAAATGTCTTCGGTTAACGAACTTGCGCTAACCAGCAGTTGCGACGAAATTGTACTCATAATAGCGGCTAAAATAGCGGCCATTAGAAATCCACTGATAAGTGGGTGGAACAGCAATTGTGAGAAAATAATAAATATCGTCTCAGGGTCGTCGACAGCAAGACCAAACTGATTGGCATAAGCAATGCCTACGAATCCTGTTGCCAGTGCACCAATGATGGTCACTAACATCCACGACATACCAATATTTCGCGCTGTGCCAATGGCATTAACAGAACGAATTGCCATAAAGCGAACAATAATGTGCGGCTGTCCAAAGTAACCTAAGCCCCAACCTAAACTCGATAACAACCCAACAATCGTTAGCGTTTCTAACGATTCAGAAAAACTGGGTACAGATTGATAAGCGGCGCTTGTCATTTGCGACACGCTATCGAACTCGGTAAACGCGACGATTGGAACCAGTACAAGCGCCACGAACATAATGCACCCTTGCACAAAGTCCGTAAGACTTACTGCCAAGAAACCACCAAGTAGTGTATAAGACACCACTACACCCAGCGTAATAAATAGGCCTAACTGATAATCGACCGAAAACGCGCTTTCAAACAACATACCACCTGCAACTAACCCGGCAGAGGTGTATAGCGTGAAAAACAGTACGATAATCACCGCTGAAACAATGCGTAAGCTTGAGTTAGGCGTATTAAAACGCTTCGCAAAAAACTCAGGCACAGTCAGGGAGTCGTTCGCTACTTCGGTATAAACGCGAAGTTTCGGCGCTACTAGTAAATAATTGGCTAACGCACCTGCAACCAACCCTATAGCAATATAAACCGCATCGAAACCGGTTAAATACATTGCACCTGGTAAGCCCATTAGCATCCAACCAGACATGTCAGACGCACCCGCAGACAGTGCGGTTACTTGAGGGCTAACTTGTCGCCCTCCCAAAATATAACCAGAAATATCACTGGTAGATTGTCGGTAAGCAAACAACCCTATCCCTAACATCGCTATAAAATACACCGCTAGTGATAGGTAACTTTCCATTGGCATAACGTTCGTTATTTCCTCTATTGCTCTTCGAAAACTCGTAAATGAAAACGCCATTTAACCTTTGCTAATTCAAATTCAAAAGCAAATAATTAAATCGAACAATAATCATTAGAGCTCTAACAATATAAGGATCTGACAGAAAATTTCAAGTGCAATTTTTAAACAACATCGTTTAACTGGCACTTATGTTTAAATTAGCACCAACCATGTTTCACAGCATATTACGCTAATAAAATCCAAAATTACCATTAGTATTCATTAACTTAAAAACACTAAGCCATTTATGAAACAATTTAACTTTAGCTGAAAAGTCGCAAAAAACAGCAACTTTACTATCAGCTAAAACATTTTCATTAAAAATACTTTGTTACGCGCACTCAGACGAAATAACATCCAAAAGAAGCTTTTCTACAGGCAGTAAATGGGTAAGTTGCGTACAATCTTCACTATGTAGCGAGCGAACCCGATTAATTAGCTTCTCACACGCCTTTTCGTCATTTTTCACAGTAAATAGTTTCGGATGAATATAATATTTCCTGCAAACGGTGGGAGTATTGCCAAGTTCTGCTGCAACACACTTACTTAACGTACTCTCCCATTTCTTGGTTCTGGAGTTTGCTATCTGTTCATAAACACTGGGCAGGTTTGTTAGTGCAAATCGACTTGATGCCCACGTTCGAAAGTCTTTGCAACTGAACTGTTCACTTAGTTCGTTGTGGATGAACGCATTAACGTCTTCGCTCGTTACGTCGTGCCATTGTTTATTCTTATCTTGATAACGAAATAAACAGTAACCTTGTTGTTGCGCACAGTCACAAACTAATGAAGCAAGCTCAGGGTCGTTTACTTTTAGTGTTCTTGGTTTGCCGTGCTTACCAATGTAAGCAAGTTCAACACTATCGTCACACTGCGCTTGCACATGCTTGCGCCGCAATGTAGTTAACCCATATGTGTTATTTTCCTTGCTATATTGAGCGTTGCCAACTCTAGCACCTGTGTAATCGAGCAACAGGCACACCAGCGCGCAAGCTCTTTCTTGCGTCCATGTTGGCTGTGAAATTAATGAAAGACAGTGCTCACGGAATTCAGGAAGTGCATTACCAAAGGCAACCAAACGCTCAAATTTTTCTACTTGCTGCTGCTCGTGCCATTTGTTGTGATAGATATATTGTTTACGTCCTTTTTCGTCATAGCCGACAGCTTGAACGCTGGCTTTACTATCACGGCTTATAAAGGTGTCGCGCCAATTTGGAGGAATGACAAGCTTTTCGATACGCTTTAGCACGCGCTCTCCTGTGACTTTCTTTCCACTTGCATAGCGATAGTAAAACCGTTTATCACCGCAAGCGATGCGCCTTATTGATAGATGGCTATCATCAGAGTAGACGTTGCAATAGCCTTTAATCCGTTTCATTTATAGATACTCCTTTCCTTACCAGCTAAGAAGACCGACTGTTAAGGTGCTGCTACGGCCGCAGATGCTCGCTGTGCTTTCTTAGTCAGATTGCAAACAACGGTACCAAATCTCAATTTATAAATAGAATCTACAGAAGAACGTACAGAAATGATCACTACACGCAAGTAACCTTGCCGCAAGCCGACGCTTCCACGGCAAGACAGTGATTTTAAAGGCCATAACGAATTTTCACGCTATGTGTAAAATTATCACAGTACCGGCTGTTTGGTCCGGTAGCGGCGCTTGCTAAAACTCAGCATATCGCTTCGAAATCCTTCTTTATTTCGCCTTAAAGCTTACTAAATCATATTTAACATTCCGAAAATAACCATTAATAACAATAGCATAAAAACAAACCCTCTCTTTTTTCTACTAAAGTATAAACCGCTACTTTTCTTCGTCGGAATGCAACTTGAATAAGTATGAACAATAGTTGTCGAGTTACCTATGCACTTAGGTGAAGCCGAACAGCAATACCCTGTGAAGTGCAAGTGAAGTGGATTGATTTAGAGAGTCCAAGTAAGAAGTCGAGGATTTAAAGATGAATGTTCAAAGTTCGAAAAACGTAGAGTCAAAAAGCGAAAACAGTAATGAACATGAGAATTTGAGAGCCCATGTTGTATCAACCGGTGATTTGCAAGTCGCGGCTGTATTTCCGTCAAAACGTAAAGTGCAGGAAGTACTTGAGATAGTTCAAGACCAAACATCTGTTGAGGTATCTCAAGTAGAAATTATCGAAGCTGGCGACCCTAAAATGAGTGAAAAACTTGAACGTAACAGCGCATCCATTGGCAAAAGCATGTGGTCGTCCCACCTGTTGCTTGGTTCAATCGGTCTGATTGTAGGTTTAGTGGCGGCATTTTTGTTAACGCAGTTTGGCCCAGCGCTTACTCAACAAAATCCTTTGTTTACCTACATAGCACTAATTAGCCCAGGCATATTCATTGGGTTATTCATAGCGGGTTTAATCGGTTTACGTCCAGACAGAAATGAGGTTATACAGACCGTAAGACACGCGGTTAGATATGGTAAAGTTGCGCTGGTAATTAACCTTAAAAAGTCACAGTCTGCTTCTAAAGTCTCGCAATTACTGAAGCAGCACACCGACAACGTGGTCGAATCTATTCGGTAGCAAGACTAGCGACATAATATGGAACGCTGCTTCAAAGCAGAATGTGATACAGTAATCATAGCGGAGTTATCAATCTAGCTGTTCCAATATTTTCGAAGGGCAATATAACGAACTCCACGTTTATTGCCCTTCGTCGTTTGGTCGGCGTTATTCTGAAAGAGAGATTAGGCACCAATTGTATGGATTTAATATTTTTTGATTTAGATGGCACTTTATTAAATAAGTCTTCTGAAATCTCCTCGTTTACTAAAGAGACGTTGGGCTTGCTTGGTGAGAGAGACATTGCATTCACCGTAGCGACGGGTCGTACCATGCATTCAGCGCAATTTGTGCTACAAGGTCAGTCTTTTGTACTCCCTCACATTTATAATAATGGGGTGGCAATTTGGGATCCTGCCGGAAACGCGCTAACACTAGAAAATTTGCTCGCGCCCAGTGAAGTAAATCTTATTATCGAGCACGCCGTAAATAATAATATTACGCCTTTCATTAACACAGTGAATATGGATAGCCCAGATCACGAGCACGTGATTTACCATTCGTCGCCTAAGCATCAGGTGGAACACGATTTAATTGAAAAGTATTTTTCGCGCACTAAAGCGCGATTAGCGTCTATTGAGTCGCTACCTGCTAATGCACATATAACAAACATCAGTATGATCGGAGATGCACCGCTAGTCTATGACATGTATAAGCAGCTCAACATGCACGAAGGACTGATAGCGTACTCTGGGCCAGCTATCGAAGGGGATGAGTACCGTTGGATGGATGTACACCACAATCTTGCGAATAAAGGTAGTGCGGTAGAGCTTTTGCGCCAACAGTTGAATGCAAGCAACGTTATTGTGTTTGGCGACAGTGATAATGATTTAAGTATGTTTAAGCTAGCAGACGAGGCTTATGCACCTTCTAACGCTAAACCTTATATCAAAGACGCCGCCACTTCCGTCATTGGGCATCACGATGAAGATGGAATCGCCCGCTTTCTACGAGAGCGATTCTCACTTTAGAAGATGCTGATTAAAAAGCATCGTGAAAATGGTAGCCTTCAAACTATATGAATTAGGCTAGTTAATTAAGGCTACCACTCTATAGGCTCTCTATCTTTTAAGAATTGGCCATGGGGGCCACCCTCTTCCATGGTTGCTAACCAAATAGCCGTATCTGCTCCCTCCTCGGGCGTTTTGGGCGCATCACTTCCACCCATTCTGGTATGCACCCAACCCGGGGTCATGCTATTAACGGTTACATCAAGAGACTTACCGTCAGCAGCTTCATCAACTACCGCTGCCATCTTAACCGTAAGCGCATTAATAGCAGCCTTTGTTATCGCATAGCACATTGGTCCTTTCAGTCCCTCGGCGAAGCTACCGTAACTAGAGCTTACATTGATAATACGTCCAAAACCTCGCTCAATCATTTGCGGTAACGTTTGCTGGATAAGTGTAAGCGGGGCGTTCACATTAATTTGCATCGATTTAGCCAACGTCTCAGAATTTACATCTTTCCATGGCGTGTCGTCTAAGATGCCTGCATTGTTTATAAGGATATCAACAGGGCCGTACACAGCCTCAGCTCGAACAAACGCATCGACGATGGCGGTTTCGTTATCAAGAGGCATCTCAATAATATGCAAATCCCCTCCCACAATATCTTTCTTGGCTTCAAGGCCGGCCTCTTCGTCTCGACACCCCATCAGCACTTTATAGCCTTTAGACAGCATTCCTTTTACTATTTCTAGACCTATACCTCTGTTTCCACCTGTAACTAATACGTTTTTCGTCATTGCCAATACACTCCTTGCATTTACGCTTGGGCTTGTTTTGCCTCAAAACGATTGGATAAATAAAAACACAGCGGGAAGATTACACTCCACACTAGAGCGATAAAAATATAAGAAAGCACTACGCTTGCGCCCAATTCAACCGCGCCGAATTTGGCGCCGGCGATATAACTGAGCGGCGCGAAGATAGCTCCAGCAACCGCCGCAACGGCCATTCGACCATTAAAGGCGGTTAAACTGTGATAAACCGTACCTGCGAAGGCTGCCCATAGAAGACTTAGCCAAATTGGAATTGGCCAGAAGCTGACCAGCGTTTCTGTCTCGTTAAAAATGAAGAGCCCGCTTAAGGTTAAAAGCGCATCAACCACCGTGCCCAGTAAGAATACCGTGCCCATTAGCTTTATATCTTCCACTCGCTTGGGCGAAATGGCTATCCATAGAAGGATTAACCCTAACACTGGAATTACTGCTTTATTCTGGAACAAGATGGCCAGCCACCAAATTCCTTGGAACCATACAAAGTTCGCAACCTTTAGTACCGCACTATTCTTCATTTGAAACGCTCATATTTTCAATATCAAAGCATACGTTTACCGGTACGTGATAGTTCAACCCTATTGCGACAAAAGTAAACGAAAACGCTCTAGTGTAAGTATAGATGCATAGACTGTTTGCTCTTTCCAATTACAAAGGATGTGTTAATCGTGAAAATGGTGAAGTATTACGTACTTGGTGCATTAGTGGCGTTAGCACTAACGCTGACCGTGCCAGTGATATTGTTAAAAGTGGTATTTGGTTGGATTGCATTTTCCCTTATTGCCGTAAGCAGCGCCTATTTGCTCAACTATCCAAGCCTGTTTCGCAAACGTGAGGATGGCTCAATACCATTCTACATACGCTGGATTTTTGTACCTTTTTTACTGGGCTCTTGGCTTTACAATGAATACGCACGCAGAACGGATAAAGTCCCTCCCCTACAAAAAATTGAGCCGCACTTATTCCTTGCGTGCCGCATGTCGGGAAAACACGTTAGCCTTTTAAACGAAAACAACATTGATGCCATTCTTGACGTAACCGCTGAATTTGATGGACTGGATTGGACGGCATATCAAGAAGATTACCGCTATTTAAACGTACCGGTACTCGACCATACCAGCCCCACTCCTGAACAACTTGTTTTAGCAATAAATTGGTTGAATCAGCAAATTTCTGAAAAGAAAAATGTTGTTGTGCATTGTGCGCTTGGACGAGGTCGCTCTGTTCTGGTGGTTGCAGCCTATTTACTGGCCAAAAACCCTTCGTTGAGTGTAGATGATGCATTACGTGAAATAAACCAGATACGCCAAACAGCAAGGCTCAACAAACGTCAATTAGCATCGCTGCAGCAGATTAGAGATGGTGGCCTACTTTCACTACAAAAGAATCTAACCCTTATCGTTAATCCAGTTGCTGGTGGCGGTAAATGGGAGCAATACCGAGATGACGTTCTTTCTCGATTAAATGAAAAATTCAAAGTGACCGTGAAAGAAACCACACCTGAAGTAGATGGTAAGGCACTAGCAGATAGAGCAAAACAAGACGGCGCCCACATTATTGTCGCATGCGGCGGCGATGGAACGTTAACTGAAGTCGCCTCGGCTTTGGTCAACACCGACGTTACCATGGGGATTATCCCCTTTGGTACAGCAAACGCACTAAGCCAAGTGTTGCATGGCTACATTAGTAAAGTCATGCCTATTAGTACAGCATGCGACATCATTATAGAGGGCAACACCTTAGCCATAGATACCGCGACCTGTAACGACCACGTTATGCTTTTGGTAGCAGCAGTTGGCTTCGAGGAAAAAATGATTTCGGCCGCTGATCGCGACGAAAAGAATGTAGGCGGCCAGTTTGCCTACCTAAAAGGGCTATGGAACGCGATTTCAAATAATGAAAACATGACGTTTAAAGTAGCAAAAGACAACCAGCCAGCTGAAACCTTAGAAACGCCGAGCTTTGTTATTGCAAACGCAGCCCCAATGACCACAGCACTTGCTCAGGGCGCAGAGCCGCCCGACATCACCGATGGAAAGCTTGATTTGACCTGGCTATTACCTCAGCCCAGCTCTGATAAACAATTCGCATCGTTAGCAGAGCTAGTGCTAAGTCCAGCTGAAGCAAAGAAGCAATCTGAATCAATACGGCACGAACGCGCATCAAGCATAACGTTAACATTTGATAAGCCCACGGCGTATGCTGTCGACGGCGAGATCTACGAAGGCGAAAAGCTTGAGATAAAAACATGCCCTCGAAGCCTTAACGTTCTCACCAATTTTGAAGAAAAGGATTAAGCAGTACATGACTCAGAAAAGTAACTTTGAAGAAATCTATACCTTTCTTAATGAGAAGTTTGCTAACGAAACGGAATATCTACAAGCGGTACACGAAGTATTAGAAGATATTGTTCCTATTTACAATGCAAACAAAGACTACAAAGCGTTCGATATTATAAGACGCATTTGCATGCCTGAACGCATTATTTATTTTACCGTGTCGTGGATGAACAGTGATGGCGATATTGAAGTCAATCAAGGTTGGCGTGTACAGCACAATTCAGCCATGGGTCCTTACAAAGGTGGCTTGCGCTTTCATCCTACCGTCAACTTATCGGTGCTTAAGTTTCTTGCTTTCGAACAGTGTTTCAAGAATGCCCTGACCGGCTTACCCATGGGCGGAGGTAAAGGCGGGTCAGACTTTAACCCCAAAGGGCGTACTGATCGCGACATTATGTTGTTTTGCCAAGCCTTCATGCGTGAATTACAGCGACATATTGGCGCAAATACCGATGTACCTGCAGGTGACATAAACGTTGGCGCAAGAGAAATAGGATACCTTTATGGCGAGTATCGCAGACTAAACAATAAGTTCGAAGGCGTATTAACCGGTAAAGGCTTAGAATTTGGTGGTAGCTATGTACGTACTGAAGCTACAGGCTTTGGCTTAATTTACTTTTTAGAAGCGGTATGTCGACATCAAGGTACTCCAATTGAAGGCAAAACCATTGCAGTGTCTGGAGCCGGAAACGTAGCGTTGCATGCTGCACTTAAAGCGGTAGAGAAAGGCGGAAAAGTTATTTCGCTGTCTAATAGCCGAGGGCTTTTACATAATGAGAATGGGTTAACTGATACCGCGCTTAAATGGGCAATCGACAACCACGCAAACCGCAACAATATCCTTGCTGACATGGCAGATGAAAACATGGGCAAGTGGATAGCTGATAAAAAGCCTTGGCATTTAAAATGCGACATAGCACTGCCTTGCGCTACGCAAAACGAACTACTTGAAGAAGATGCAAAATCACTGCTAGATAACGGCTGTCAAATGGTACTAGAAGGTGCGAATATGCCGTGCACAAACGAAGCGCAGGCTTTGTTTTTAGACGCCCAAATTGCATACGTACCAGGCAAAGCATCTAACGCTGGCGGCGTTGCGCTATCAGGCTTAGAAATGAGCCAGAACGCCATGTTCAATCAACGTAACGCAAGCGCACTCGATGAACAGCTCTATTCAATTATGGAAAGCATTCATCAGCGTTGTGTTGATGAGGGTAAATCTGAAGGCGATGCTGGAAGCAGCTACGTTGATTATATGAAAGGCGCCAATGTAGCAGCATTTCGTAGACTCGCTGACGCCATGGTCGCACAAGGCGTGTAGCGCATATCCCATCTCCCTCTTTCGGTAAATTCACGGACTTACTGCCGTGAATTTATCGGAAACTGACTTGTAAAATTTGCGTTGTCCCCTTCCCCAATTCAATGACTCTGTGTCACTTCATTTGAAATTTCTTTTAAAAATCAGCGCGTAACAGATATCTCATTCATGGAATAAAAATAGCATTGCCACAGGTGTGATTCATTTTTTAGGTATTTATAAGGAACTACCCATGAAAATTTTTGAAGCTTTGCGTCAAGACCATGAAAAGCAACGTTTACTGCTTAAAATTCTAGCTGAAACAAGCGGAAACACTGCTGCGCGCCGTGAATATTATCAAGAGCTTAAGACACAGCTTGAAAGTCATGCTATCGCTGAAGAGCGCCATTTCTATTCTCATCTTCTGGAGAAAGATGCCACTGTAGATTTAACACGTCACGGCATTGCAGAGCATCACGAAATTGATGAGCTACTCGCAAAGCTCGATGATACGGATATGAGTTCACCAGCTTGGTTGCGTCATTTGAAAACACTTCAGGAAAAGGTGGAACATCACCTTGCCGACGAAGAACAGGAATTCTTCCAAGTTGCAGGCAATGTGCTTAATGACCGCCAAAAAACAAAACTTGCAGATGAATACCAAAAAGAGATGAAGCAAGAGTTAGACGACGAAAAGCTCACCGCCTAACATGGGATATATCACGTTGCCGAAATCGTCCTATTCGACATACGTCATAACGTAAAAAGCCAGCTATCAAAGCTGGCTTTTGTTTATTTCATATTTGGTTGCTGTACTCTCGACGACTATGCGATTTATTGCATAGCCGCCAACACAGCGTTTTTCACCACCTACTTTTTAGCGATGATGTAAACAGCGTGAATAACACCTGGGAAATAGCCAAGAATAGTTAAAAGGATATTAATCCAAAAGTGAGCACCGATACCCACTTGTAAAAATACGCCCAGCGGTGGAAGTAAAATCGATAAAAGTATACGAATGATGTCCATAATAAATTCCTTGTTTTTGAAGTAATTTCACAACTCAGTGGGCAAAATACTCACACTTTGGCGAAGAAATCAGGCCCGCAGAGCGTTTTACACGCTTCATTATTAGTTTTGCATTTACGATGCCATGTCGCCAGATACTGCGACAAAGGCATAGTGATTACTGTAAAACAATAAATTTAATTTGAAGAAATAGCTATTCACCGAAAGGCGTATTTTGAAGCCAGTCTTCAAGGTCTGAACGGCTAAGTGGGCGACTAATGTAATAACCTTGAACGATATCACAGCCCCAGTCCTTTAAGATTTCAAGCGACGCTACGTCTTCAACACCTTCAGCCACAACCTTTAAATTAAACACATTCGCCAAACTCAGCACGGTATGAACAATTTGCTGGTCGTTTTCATCACTCGCCAGCGACAGAATAAAACTCTTATCAATTTTAATCGTTTTTACGGGCAAGTTCTTTAAATAGGCTAACGACGAATAGCCTGTACCAAAGTCGTCGATGGCGAAATGAAAGCCCCGCGCCGTTAGTTCATTAAGGTTCTCTATAGCAAGCGACGCATCAGCAACTAAATCGCTTTCTGTTATTTCAAGTTCCAGAGCTTCAGGTGACAGGCCTTCCTGAGTTAAAAGTGACACCAGCTTCCCTAGAAGTACCTTATTTTGAATATCCTGAGTTGATAAGTTCATCGCAACGGTGAACCCATACCCCATACCTCTAAAATAAGCTAAGTCTGAAATGGTTTGCTTCATTACCCAAGTCGTAACTTGCTCAATTAACCCTGCTTGCTCAGCAATGGTAATAAACTCATCAGGTGGAACAAAGCCCAGAACACTATTATTCCAACGAATAAGCGCTTCCATGCTGCATACTTTCATAGTCTGCAGATCTATTTTTGGCTGGTAAACCATAGACAGTTCGTTTTGCTGGCTAGCCAGTGCACGTTTTAGTTCGGTGGTAATTGATAGTCTTCGATTGTATTTATCTTCTAATTCCGTTCTGTAGCGAACGCACCAGCTGTCGCTGTGTATCGCTTCATCAGTAACAATATTCATTTTTCTGAATAATTCTTCTGATGTTGTTGCATCGTGCGGGCACTGGATAACCGCCATTGCGACTTTTACTGGAATTGCAATCAGGTTACTTTCCACTGGTTGCTCTAATATGTGCTTGAGCGTTTCGAGCTGGTCATCATTAAGTGAATCTTGCGTAATATATAAAATCTCACCGCCAGCTAATCTTGCGGATGTACCAGGCCAACGCTGAAGCCTCTCGGCCAATGCTTTCAGTGTATTATCGCCGTTAGAGTAACCGTAGAGGTCGTTAATGGTTCGAAATCCGATTACGGTAATGGCAACAACCTGCAACTCTCTTTCTTCTTGAAGTTCTGACTCAAAGAAGCCTTCAACATAGTTCCGATTGAAAAGCCCGGTAAGCACGTCGTGTTCTGCTTGATAACGAATATGATTTTCACGGCTTTTAATACTTGCTTGCATGCTGTCGACTGCGTTGGCAAGTTCGGTAATCTCTTTGAGGTTCGACGGTGCGTCAAGGGTTGCGCCATAGCTTCCTGACGCGACCTTATTCACTGCTTTTACCAAGGTAGACACTGGTCGACTCACGTTTCTGGCAAGCAGCAGAGAAAGACCCAGAGCAATGAATATTGCGACTAAGCAAAATGCCAGAATCGTCAATTGAATACGTGTGAAAGCACTAAATGAAGACGTTGTATCTACAGCTAGAGTTATCTTAACCGGCAAATTGCCATCAGAGGCGATATTCACCTCACGGGCAAAGTAAGTAAGCTCGTCTTTAAAGGTTACATCTATCCACGAGGGGTCGTGTTCTGACGCGAGGATCCGTTGCGCATCATTTTCTTTTAAGGTAGCCGTAAGAACGTCATTGGTATCAGTTCTTGAGATAATAATTTCAGCGTCTACGAGCGCTTTTAGCTCTTCTAATAAACTGCTATCAAACTCAACGCCTATTAACATGTAATATCTAAGCGTAGGTATTTCTACGCGAATTAGATTTAACTGTACTAATTTGTTATCGACTACGAAGAAACCGCTGTCTTTCCCTTTAGCAACCAATGCAAGGCTACTTTCCACATTTTGACCGACTTTGAATAGGTCTGTACGCGTTACAACTACTTGATGGTCTAGACTTACCAGAGCGATGATATCGGTGTTTAGTCTCTGCGCGTAACTGGTAAACGCCGCTTCAATAGAGGGTATATTCTCTGTGCCTACCGCACGCCTGAAATCAAATGAGCGAGACAGTACTTTTGAAACGTTGCGTATGACAGCTTGACGATCCGCAACCACTTTATCGAATACTTTCTCTGCTAAAACAATATTGTGGTCAATGTTTTGAACAACGAGAGTATTGGCTGAGCGCCACACTGCTCCAATTATCAGAAGTGATGCTATCACAATCCCTATGAATAGGGTTTGGAACAAACTCTGACTAAGTGTTTTTTGCACTATAGTGCCTCGTAAAAATTGTTTTGTTTATGTCGCAGACAGTATGACTAAGTATTGAAAAGCATAGCTGAATAATAAAAATAGGAACAGACATAACATCCTGTAAATTTTAGATTTTAACGCTTTGTTACAATTAACAAGGCCA
>Ga0207991_1000602_pt1 | contig 23877 bp, 21 predicted proteins | sample ETN07SmetaG_FD_185786 | JGI IMG/M metagenome (GOLD analysis project Ga0207991, IMG submission 185786) | Marine microbial and viral communities from oxygen minimum zone, Eastern Pacific Ocean - ETNP2014F14-07SV275 (SPAdes) (version 2) | ecosystem: Environmental > Aquatic > Marine > Oceanic ...
CGCAGCAAAACGTATTGACCAAGGGGATGACGCCAGAGTTGAGATAGGAATGATTAAAGTAGTTGGAGCTGAAATGGTCCACAATGTCATTGACAGAGCTATCCAAGTACATGGAGCAAAAGGTCTAACTGATGATACCCCTTTAAGTTTAATGTACAGACATGCTAGAGAGGCCAGGATCTATGATGGGCCGGATGAAGTGCATATACAGTCAGTTGCCAAAAGGATTTTAAGAAATTATGACAATAATGGAGCAGGGTGGGATTTCGGAGAACGGGATGCTACTTTAGAACAAAAATAAAGGAGATATAGTTATGACAGAGAACATTGATCCATTAGCAAATATTTTCAATGAAAGAAGTCCAAAAGATATAGACGATTTCCGAAATATTCTAGAAGAAGCAATAGAATCAGCCGGTGCAAATAAAAACCTTCCGGAAATAGGAAATTTTCTCAGCGAAGTTGAGATTTCTAAAAAAGAAAATCACTCGCTAACGACTGATATTCATATACCAAAAGGAGAAGGACCTTTTCCTATACTTGTGTATTTTCATGGGGGAGGTTGGATTTCTGGAAGTCCTAAGACCCATAGAAAAATATGCCATCGGTTTGCTGAAGCAGGATTCTTAGTTTTTAATGTTGATTACGCTTTAGCCCCGGAAAATCCTTTCCCACAAAGTTTTGATGAATGCTGTGAATCACTTAGATGGGCTGTAGATAATGCAGCAAAGTACAACGGAGATTCGAATAGGTTATCAGTTGGAGGCGATTCTGCAGGAGGTAACTTAACAGCTGCATGTGCGGCTGAATTAGGTGATGACAGTGAAGTTGATATAAAGAAAATTCTTCTTATTTATGGAGTTTTTGATTTCTCAACTATGGGAGAGGCTTCTGAGAACCTAGCGGAGAACGAAACCTCAGATTTAATGATGGAGATGATGGTAGGCTCTTATCTAGGAGTAGACCGCGATGAAAATACTCTTTCTGATCCTAGAGTAAGCCCTATACATGTTGCAAATAAACTGCCTCCAGCTCACATACTTTGCGGTACCTTAGATGGACTTATTTCCGGATCAAAACTTTTAGCTGAAAAAATGAATTCGTGCGGTATAGAAAACGAAGAGTTTTATTATGAAAACATGCCTCATGGGTTTCTTCATTTTGAAGATTATTTTCCTGAATCTAGAGAAGCCATAGATCGAATGGTTACTTTTTTGAATGGTTAATTTCTCTTTAGAAAAAAGATTAATAGATAGTAGCCCTGAAGCTACTAAAGATCTCGAACAAGCTAAAAAAGACTTAGATAAATTTGGTTTTTGTTTCATCCCCGATGTCCTTACTGGTTTAGAACTTCAAGAAGCTAAACAGAGATTAGTAGAACAAGCTGAAGCAGAAGAAGAGCAAGGTGTTTCATTCAGAGATGGAGGCCTTAACCAGAATGTTTATCTTTCCGGTAATAAAGTAAACAAAGATGCCTTTTCTGTTGAAAATGGAGGGATTAATCAACGGTTATGGATGTTAGCCAATAAAGGTCAATGCTTTAGGGATATGGTAGTTCATCCATATGTAGATGAACTGGTAGGTCACATATTAGGCAAGGATTTCATTCTGTCCACGCATTCAGCAAACATAACTAAGCCAGGCGGGATAAGGATGGGGCTACACACTGATCAATGGTGGATGCCTCAGCCAATCAAACCAGGAGAAGACTTCATTCGAGCTTCAGAAATCTCTAGAAAAGCTTCTGCTTCCTTTTTAGAACCCAGCACCGAGTTAGGCATTTCTCCTCCTGTAGTGGCTAATTGCATGTGGATGCTCTCTGACTTCACTGAAAAAAATGGAGCGACGGAAGTCGTGCCAGGATCGCACTTAACCGGAGCTCACCCCAATCAAGAGGATCAAAGCTCTTATCCCATTAGACAAGCAGTAGCAAAGGAAGGAACACTGATGGTTTTTGAAGGTAGGTTATGGCACGGTACAGGTGCTAATACTGGTAATAGTGACAGATTGGGGGTTTTAACCACTTTCTGCGCTCCTCAATTCAGACAACAAGAAAACCAAACCATAGGTTTAGATAGAGACTTATGGGACTCTTGCTCAGAAAAATTAAAAGCAAGACTGGGATTTAAAGTATGGAATGCCTACGGAAGGATAGAGAGCAGTGTTGAGGATATGATTGAGCCGGAACCAGTCAGAATAGGGGAGCTTACTCCTAAAAAGAATTAATCTTAATCTCTCTTCTTCTTAGAATTTCTATTTTTAAAAAGATTAAGGTCCAACATCTTTTATGATTTCTCTATGAGAACTCCAAGTGTTTATTATGGCTTCAGGAGTCCCAATTCCAGCAGACCTTGGATCACCTGATGGTCCAAACCAGTGGTTTTGAGGTGCACCAGTGGTTCTGGCCTTCATTCCGGTGTAAGTAGTTCCATTCACAGTATTTGCCAATAAATCTTGTTGGAAGAAAGCGTCATTACTCACAATAGCTGCAGTTAGATTTTGAGTGATCTTCTCAAGAACATCTTTTACTAAGCCAATCTCTTTATCTGTGTAGACAACCACTACTTGAAAGGGACCAAATACTTCTTTGGTGATTTTCTTAAAGTCGTCAGTCAGAAAAGCTCCTATGGGTACTTGTAAGGCTGTTGGTTCAAGCGAACCATACACAGAGGGAATCGAATGATTAGTTAGCTCTTTTCCACCTAACAATAACTTTGACCCTGATATCTTAAGTAAAGAATCTATGTGCTCTCTCATTTGTGGGTTAGTCCAAGTAAGTACTGGGCCAATATCTAGGTCTTTTAGTTTTCGCTTAGAAGCTAAATCAATCAATCTTGGAATAAGATCCTGCTCCCAGTTTTTATGCATAAATAATATGCTTTGAGCTGAACATTTTTGCCCTGATGCGTTATATGCATCTTCATCGCATTGCCAAGCTACGTGCTCTGACCACTTGGGATCATAATCTGGACCAATGATTTTCCAATCGAAACCGGCATCCTCAATCTTTATTTTACCTCTTAAAACAACAGCCAACTTTTCAGCTACTTCTTTTGACCCAGTGAATTGCAGCAGTCTAATTTTATCTTTGCTTTCTTTTATCAATTCTCCCATTACTTGGCCTCTGCAATTAATAAAATCAAGATCGCTAGGAGGTAAACCACAGTGAATCAAAAGTCTTAAGAATTGTTCAAATACAACACTAACCTTAGAGTCTACTTTTACTAATGGCCTGTTTCCCATGAAAAGAGCCCCCATAACTTGAAGAACAGGGATTTCTAGAGGGAAGTTAAATGGAGCAATTATGCATGAAGAGCCAAAAGGCCATCTGTAGCCAGAGGATTCTTGTCCAAGGTGATTGCCCGGATTGGAGAAGCTTCGGGCTAAAAAACGTACGTTGTCACCGGAAAAGTTCTCTAAGAAAACTCTTGTTACTGTGACCTCACCCAAGCATTGAGAGTCACTTTTTGGCATTACTCTTTGGATTAATTTACAGAAATATTTTTCGATTTCATCTTCTCTTAATAATTCTGCTGATTTTGCACAAACCTCTCCTAACATTAGATATCTTTCAACGTTTTTTAACGGATTGTGCATACCACTTTTGGGGCATGAATCTAGGCTGTTTATAAATTCTGAATATTCAGTTGTATCAGGGACCTTAAGGAAAGGTTCTCCATTTAAAGGGTCTGGTATATCTTCTCTGAACCCTGTACCTTGTATCCATTCTCCTTTTAGTAAGTTACAAACTTCACCAGGACTGTCTGAATTCATTTCTTGATAGGGGTCAACTGTAAATATTTCTTTTAATTTAGATTTCATTCTTTGGTGTAAGGTCTTCTTAGATAAACAACACTATTCTTTTCAAAATCATTAGTTCCCACTTCTTCAAAGCCCATTTTCTCATGAAAGACTAAAGAAGGTTCATTTGAAGGTCTGGTATTTACTTCACAAAGTATATCCAAATTATTATCTTTTCCTGTAGAAATAACTTTGGAGTAAATTTTTTCAGCTATGCCTTTTCTCCTAAAATTTTCTTGTACAGCAATCCTATCAACATAAAGAAATCTTGGAAAAAGCTTAGATACATATTTGTAATTCTCTGAATGGTAAGAATTTCCTTCTCGCATACAAAGAACAAAAGCCTTAATAACTTCTTCAGATTTATGGACGAATATATGTTCAGACCAATCAACCAGGGCTTTAAAATCTTCTATTTCGGATGCATCCCCAACTTCCGGTGTATTTTCTTGATTTATGCAATGCATTTCCCGAACTTCCTTCCCACTGGGAGGTTGCCTGAGACTTAGAATTTGCACAGGGAGCTTTCTTGGAGAGTTATTGTTTAGTTAACTCAAGACCTTCAAGATTTCCTTTTGATCTCCATTTCTTCATAAGAGAAAAGAACTCTATTGGACCTGCTCCATAAAAACCGTTTTGAGGTTTCCGGTTAATATTACCTTCATTATTGTAATAACCTGGGGTGCATTTCTCCTGGAAATCTGCAACCAATCTTGCTTTTTCTATTATAGTTCTTACCCAATCATCTTCTGCTTTTTGTGAAGCTTCTATTCTTGAGGCTCCTTTTTCTTTTGCAGTTTTAAGAATATAGGCTAAGTGGATGCTTTGTTCATCTAGTGAGTAAGTGAAGGTGGCTGTAAATCCAGATTGAGCAGGACCAAAAAAGAAGCAATTGGGAAATCCTTTTGAATGCATTCCATGGAAAGTGGATAGACCGTCTTGCCATTTTTCAGAAACGGAGACTCCATCAACACCATAAATTTGATACCCAGCTCTTCGACTATAATCAGTTCCGACTTCAAAACCAGTTGCAAAGATAATGCAATCAACCTCGTACTCTTTGCCATCAAAAATAATACCTTTTTCTGATATTTCGCTTAACCCCTTTCCATCGGTGTCAATTAATTCAACATTAGGAAGATTAAAAGTTTGTAGGTATTCATCATGAAAGCAAGGTCTTTTACAGAATTGGTTATAGTAAGGCTTTAATGACTCTGCAGTTTCTTTATTTTGAACTACTTCATCAGCTCTAGCTCTTACCATTTCCATTTTTTGATAATCAGCCATTTGCATAGCGTTCGCCAAGTCCATGTAAGCTATAGCTTTATTTGTCATGAATTGTTTAAAGCCTAACTTATACATATCAGGAGAAGCAACAGAAGTTACTGCCCAAGAGAACATCTTCAATTTAGAAGGGGCTTTGTCGCGAATACTTCCGAAAAGAAGTCTAAAGGCTTCAGTCCATCCATCGGATACTAAATCTTCTTTTATAGGAGCTCCAGTTAGAAGTGACTCAAAATTATTTCTTCTTTTGTTATGCCATCCTGGCTTTTGATTTGAAAGCCAATCAGAATCAGTTTGTTGATTGTTTCTTATATCAATAGAGGAAGGTGTTCTTTGAAAAACATATAACTTCTCGGCACTTTCTCCTAAATGAGGAACGCATTGCACAGCAGTAGCACCAGTTCCTATTACAGCTATTTTTTTATCTTTCAGACGAGACAAATTTCCAAACGAATTGCCACCTGTATACTCGTAGTCCCATCTACTGGTATGAAAGGTATGACCTTTAAAATCATTTATGCCAGTTATTGCAGGAAGTTTCGGTTTATTTAAAGGTCCGTTTGAATGCACCACATACTTTGCTTTCATGCGGTCTTGTTTATTTGTATGAATAATCCATCTTTGTATTTCTTCATCCCATTCAGTAGAAGTGACTTCAGTTTGAAGACATACGTTTTCATAGAGATTGTATTTTTTTGAAAGAACATGACAGTAGTCAAGTGTTTCTTGTGCATTGGTGTATTTTTGCTTAGGAATAAAACCTGTTTCTTCTAATAAAGGAAAATAAATATAGGACTCAATATCACAAGAAGCTCCAGGGTATCTGTTCCAGTACCAAGTTCCCCCAAAATCTCCTCCTTTTTCTATTATTCTGAAGTCGTCAATTCCAGCTTCCTTTAATCTAGCAGCAGCTAACATTCCCCCAAAACCTCCACCTACAATTACTACTTCTACTTCATCTTCAAGGGGGCTTCTTTCTATTTCTTCATCTATATACGGATCTTCGACAAAATAAGAAAAATCTCCCTTTACCTCAAGGTATTGATCATTACCATCCTGCCTAAGGCGTTTATCTCTTTCAAGCAGATATTTTTCTGCTAAAGCATCTGGATTAAAGGTTATTTCCTCTTGTTGATTGTGTTTTGAATCTATATTTGTTTTGTCCATTTTTGGTATTTAAGGTGGTTAAACACAGCCATATGAAATTCTAAGGTCAAAATTTAGTTTATTTTGTGACTTAAATCAATTTAGAATGAAAAACAACATGCTTAATAAAATACTACTAAACAAGTATTCTGAGTTCTTAGCAACGCTAGATATTGAAATAGATGGTAGTCGCCCCTGGGATATAAAAGTTTATAACCCAGATCTTTATAAAAGTATTCTTTTCAAAGGAAGCTTAGGTTTTGGAGAGAGTTACATAAAAGGTTGGTTTGATTGTGATCGTCTTGATCTTTTTTTCGAAAAAATTCTTAGCAGTGGTATTTACAATGAAATAGGAGGAATACCATCATATTTTGGAAAAATGAAGAGTAAACTTAGAAACTTACAATCTATTTCAAGAGCTTTTCAGGTTGCTGAACATCACTATGATATTGGCAACGATCTTTTTTCTTTGATGCTTGATAAGACAATGATGTACACATGTGGCTATTGGACTAAAGACGTATCTACTTTAGAAGAATCCCAATTAGCAAAATTAGACCTAGTGGCTAAAAAATTAGACCTTAAGCCCGGAATGAAGGTACTGGATATCGGCTGTGGTTGGGGAGCAGCAGCAAAACACTTTGCCAATAATTATGGAGTAACTGTCGTCGGAATTACCATTTCAAAAGAACAAATAAAATACGCAAAACAAAATTCCGACAATATGGATGTTGAGTTTAGATTAATGGATTATCGGAATCTAGATGAGAAATTTGATGCAATTTATTCCATTGGTATGTTCGAGGCCGTAGGTTATAAAAACTACAAAGATTTTTTTGAAGTTATTAGAAGCTGCCTAAAAGAAGAAGGTGCTTTTCTTTTGCATACCATTGGAGGAAATGAAACCACAACAACTGCGGATCCTTGGATAGCAAAGTATATCTTTCCAAATGGAATGATGCCTTCAGCTGAACAGATTGCAAAAGCAAGTGAAGGCGTCTTCATTTTTGATGACTGGCACAATATTGGCCCTCATTATGATAAAACCTTGATGTGCTGGTATGACAACTTTGTTGATAACTATGAACAAATAAAAGAAAAGTACGACAATGAATTTTATAGAATGTGGACTTATTGGTTACTTTCCAGTGCTGCTAATTTTAGGTCCAGAAGTCTTCAGTTATGGCAGGTCTTGTTTTCTATTGAGGGATCAAAAAGACCGATTCAAACCTACAGGTAGAGCTTATTTTCACAAAGAGATACCAAACTCTTTAAAGGCGTTTATAAGTGGAACAAATGCGAGTCCTTGTATGGTGTATTCAGATCCTTTAACTTTTGAAAAAAGAGTATTCCCCAAAGATTCATATTTATAAGAACCACAACATTCATAAGGTTCATCTTCTAAAATGTAAGACATTATTTCTTCATCTGAGAGTTCTTTCATTGTTAAAGTGGCTTTATCACAAAAAGTCCATAGGGACTTCCCATTTAAAAAAATACTTATGCCACTGTATTGGGAATGAGTATTACCTGCTAAAAGTTTTAAGTTATTTATAGCATTTTCTAGATTTCCAGGTTTGTTAAAAACTCTACCATTGCATACACACATCTGGTCGGCCCCAACAACATAACGTTCTAAGTTTCTTTTACTAATTTCTTTTGCTTTAGCTGAGGCTAATTTTATTACCCTTTCCTCAAAGGGGAGGTTCAGAATATTTTTTTTTAGTTCTTCTTCGTCAATCTCAGACTTTTGGACACCGAAGTTAATTCCGTGATCTGAAAGAATTTTTTTTCTAATTTTAGACCCAGAAGCAAGAATAAAAGGCTCGGAGTGAACTATGTCTTGCTTAGGCAACTTTAAGAGAATTAACTGTTGGCTGAATTTATGAGATTCATAAATTCACTTCTGGTATTTGAATTCGTTCTAAATAAACCCAACATCCTGCTTGTGATAGTGCTACTTTCGGTCTTGTGGGTTCCTCGAGTTGTCATGCATTGATGCTGAGCATCAATTACTACTGCCACACCTTTAGGTTTAAGTACTTCGTTTATAGTGTCCGCAATTTGGGCTGTCATGATTTCTTGAGTCTGAAGACGTTTAGCAAAAACATCAGCTATTCTTGCTAATTTACTTATGCCTACTATTCTTTTATCAGGAATGTATCCAATGTGAGCAATACCAATAAAAGGAACCATATGGTGCTCACAATGAGATTCAATAGTAATATTTCTAACAATGACCATTTCATCGTATCCTTCAACTTCATCAAAGGTTTTTGAAAGAATCTGCTCCGGTTTACTATCGTATCCACTAAAGAATTCTTTGTAAGAGTTAACCACTCTTTTGGGGGTTTCTAGTAAACCCTCCCTTTCAGGATTGTCTCCAGCCCACTTGATTAAGATTTTAACTGCCTCTTCTGCTTGTTTTCTAGAGGGTTTATTTCTTATTGCTGTAACTTTGTTCTGAGAAACTTTCTTCATTTCAAAATTCAAGTTGTTAATTCAGCACGCATTATACAGATTCAGGTTTATTTAAAGAGTTATTGGCCTCTCTTTTGATCTTAAGCTGTTCTTGTATTTGTGCATGATACTTTCTGTTAATTCCATATCGGTAGTAAAAGAAGACTGCTATGAAACCCCAGACCATGGCGAAAGGTCCATCAATTATTCCAAGTTTGAAAATCATCTCGCTAGACAATTCTCCTGGGACAGCATTCTGAGGAAAACCTATATACTTCAATGCTATACCAGCCACCACATGACCGAATGCATTAGAAGCCTTACCAAAAAAAGCTCTAGCTGAATAATAAATTCCTTCTTGTCTCATGCCTGTTTTTAGCTCATTTTCGTCTGATACATCTGCAAGAGCTGACATCACACTTATGTGTAAGATGGAACCGCTTGCTGATGAGACAGCCCCAAAGCAAATGATGAAGACAACCAATTCCCAAGTAGTATTTTGGGGAGCTAGATCAAATAGCCTAAGGGTGACAGCCATGGACCAAAAAATACTGAGGGATAAACAGGTAAAAACAATAGTAGCTCTTTTATCAAATCTTCTGTGTAGTCGAGCAGCTAGAATGAATCCCAAGACATAACCGATAATATTATTAATAATTAAAAAACCTATTTGATAAGGAGTTAATTCCCAAAAGAAGGTAACCATGTATAAGCCCAAAGTTTCATGGGTTCCTATCAGCACTGATAGAAAGAAAAGACCAATTAATAAGTTTAAGTAATTCTTATTTGTTATAGCGCCTGACATGTCCTTGATTAACCTTTTAAATCCTATTTTTTCTCCATCATCTGGAGGTTTTTTAAGGAAAGGAATGCGGTCTTTGGTAAACCAAGCAGAAGCAAGAATGCAAGTTGCAATCAAAACCGAAGCATAAATTACTATGGGAAAATAGGCATCTATGTTTCTCTGTCCGCCTTCGAATTTATCGAATATGATGAACCAAACAAAAACGTGCATAAACACAACTCCTACATATCCGAATAGAGTGTTGTAGCTCATTACCTTTGAACGCTCATCATAGTCGTCTGAAAGTTCAGCCCCTAAGGCTAAGTGGGGCACCGTAAATAACGTCAGGCTAACCCTTAAAAATATGGTGAAGGCTGTATACCAAGCAAATAATTGAAAATCCGTATTCACAGAATCTGGAGGATTAAATATAAAAAATAAAGCTATTAGTATTGGTCCGGGGGCAGCAAACATAAAAGGATGTCGCCTGCCATATTTAGATCTGAATCGATCAGAAATCGAACCCATAACTGGATCAGTTATAGCATCGAAAACTATAGCTATGGCAACAGCATATCCTGCTAGATCAGGAGGAAGTCCTAAGACCTGGTTATAAAAGAAAAATGTGAGAGCGTTGAACATCCATAAAGTTCCTGCTTCTCCTGAGGCTCCAATACCAAAAGATAGCTTGGTACGCATGGAGACAGTTTCGAGCTGACGCATTTAAAAATTTCCCTATAAAGAACTCCTTTTACGATGATTAGACTTTGAAGTCTAGTAAATAGCTATCAAAGACCAAGTAACTAACCAAAGCAGAAGAGAAATAAGGACTGCTCCTGAACCCATGTCTTTTGCATACTTTGTTAAATCATTTTCTTCTGTGCCAATTCGGTTCAAAGTTGTTTCAATGGCAGTATTTAATAATTCCACTAACAGTATGAAGAGAGTGCTTCCTGACAATAGGATTATTTCAAGCACATTTTCACCTATAAAAAAAGAGGCAGGAATTAAGAAAGCGGAAAGTATAAACTCTACCTGAAATGCAAATTCTTCCTGCAAAGCTCGATAAATGCCTTTGAAAGAATTAATGAATGCTGCGTATATCTTTTTAAAAAACATCAAATACCATCTTATCTTATTTTTCTATAAGAATTAGCTACCAATAATTTTAGTGTTTAAGATATTATATTTTTATTAAATCAATATGTTTATACCTACAATAAGGACCCCATTATATTTTTGGGTGTTACTTCTGTTTTCCTCCCCCGCATTTTCGGATTGGAATCTAGTTACTGAAGAATCCAAATTAAATTTTATTTCTATAAAAGCTTCTAACATTGCAGAGATTCATTCTTTTAAAAAGATTTCAGGTAGTGTTAAGGAAAACGGGGAAGCCCAACTCACTATAAATCTTGCTAGTTTGGAAACTTTAATACCTATTCGCAATGAGAGAATGGGCAAACTATTATTTGAAACAAAAATTTATCCAAGTGCTTTTTTCAAACTGGAAGTAGATCTAGAAAAGATCTTATTAACTGAAGTTGGGAAATCTTCTGAAGTTGAATACAGAGGGATGTTTGGACTTAAAAATAAGCAGTTTCCTTTGCTTGTGAAGCTAAAAGTAACAAGGTTGAATGATCAATCCTTTTCAGTTAGTAGTTCAGAACCTCTGTTATTAAATGCTGACAGGCTAGGTTTGTCTAATGGCATCGAGTCTTTAAGAGCAGTTGCAGGCCTTCCAAGTATAAGTAAATCGGTGTCAGTAACCTTTTCATTAATGTTTCGTAAATAGGAGAAATTACAAATGACAGAATTTTCAAACCCAAACTTTTCACTGGATTTAAGTGATCAAGTGGCATTAGTAACGGGAGCTTCTTCAGGATTAGGTTACCGTTTTGCAAAAGTGTTAGCTAAATGTGGAGCTAAAGTTGCTATTTCAGCTAGAAGAGTTGAAAAGTTAGAAGAACTGGCCAAAGAAATTAGGGATGATGGTGGAATCTGTGAACCCATACGTGTTGACATGGTTGATAGGGAAAGTATTAGAAACGTGGTTCAAATAGCAGAAGATACTCTGGGTGTTGTAAATACCTTGATTAACAATGCGGGTATACCCGATGCGCAGTGGGCTATTAAACAGTCTGATGAGTTGATTGATAATGTAGTAGATACAAATTTAGTAGGTCCCTATCTTCTTTCCAATGAAGTTGCAAGAAGACTCATTGATAAAAAGTTACCAGGAAGGATGGTAAATATTTCCTCTATGGCTGCATTTAATACCACCCCTCATTCTGCTGCATCTCTCTACTCCATAACAAAGGCAAGTGTAGTTAGACTAACAGAAGCTTTAGCCACCGAATGGGCAAGCTACAACATAAATGTAAATTGCATTGCACCAGGTTGTTTTTCTTCTGAAATGCTTGATGGAATGTTAGAAAGAATAGGGGACATCAGCCAAGGATTCCCTAGAAAGAGGATATGTGATCCCGCCCAAATGGATTCAACGCTATTGTTTCTTGTTTCTCCTTCATCTGAGTGCGTGACAGGTACTTTTATCAAGATAGATGATGGTCAAGGGTCTAGATAATTAGAGACTTTATATTTTAAAAATTTCTTTCCTTAAAGAAATTAAAAGCAATATTAGGAAAAAGAATATAAGTTAATAAATTCTCTATATTACTGGATAAATCAGGCAAGTCATTTTCTTGGCATAGATCTTTAAATTCCTCTTCCATCTCACTTGTATTCTTTTCATTTTCTTTTTCGGGAGGATCGTCGGAAGCCTTCTTAAAAATCTCACTGTTTATTTTCCCTGGCAATTTTCCGTAAGCACCTAATAAAAGTTTCTTGGTTTCAGATGTAAGACTTCCGTATCTAGAATTTTCAGTCACATTCAGCAAAGACTGTGCTCCAATTATTTGAGAGACAGGAGTCACTAGGGGAGGAAAACCAAAATCTTCTCTCACCCTAGGAATCTCTTCTTTCACTTTCTCTAATTTGTCTTCCTGATTAATAGATTTTAATTGCGATTCAAGGTTGGATAACATTCCACCCGGAACTTGTTTAATTAGCATTGAGGAATCAACTCCCTTTAGTGATCCTTCAAAATCAGAATACTTTTCTCTTATCACTCTGAAATAATCTGAAATTTCACCCAATAAATTAATATCCAGACCCAGATCTCCCTCTCTGTCAGTAAACATACTTACTAATGTCTCTGTAGCTGAATGCCCATAGGTCATACTCATGGATGAAATAGAAGTATCGATGTTATCTATTCCCGCTTCAATTGCCTTTAAGTTAGAGGCAGTGGACATTCCTGTTGTAGCGTGACATTGCATGTGTATGGGTATTGCAAGACTTTCTTTAAGATGAGAAACAAGTTCAAACGCATCATAAGGTTTAAGGATGCCAGCCATATCTTTAATGGCAAAAGAATCTGCTCCTGAATCTTCAACCTTTTTTGCATAATCTAACCAAGTATTTAAATCGTGGACAGGACTAGTGGTATAAGCCATTGCACCTTGCGCATGCTTACCACTTGCTTTCACTTCCTTTATTGAAAATTCAATGTTATTAAAGTCGTTTAGAGCATCAAAAATCCTAAAAACATCAATGCCATTTTCAGCTGCTTTTTGGATGAATAAAGATACAGTTTCATCTGAATAGTGTTTGTAACCTACTAGGTTTTGCCCTCTGAGAAGCATTTGCTGTCTTGTGTTAGGCATAGCTTTTTTCAAAGCTCTAAGTCTCTCCCAAGGATCCTCATTAAGATATCTAATACAAGAGTCAAAAGTTGCCCCTCCCCAAGACTCAATCGACCAGTAGCCGACCTCGTCTAATTTTTTTGCAATGGGCAACATATCAGCAAGAGTAAATCTAGTTGCTAGAAGAGACTGATGGCCATCTCTTAAGACAACTTCGGTGAGGCCTACTTTTTGGTTTTTTTTATCCGACATGTTTTGATTTTGAAATACTAGGATATACTCTTTTAACTTATAAAAAAATATGAAACTCAGTTTTCATAGTCCGTTGCATTTAGAAGATTAAGAGGAAAGAAATGACTGAACGTGTTCAGTATGGAAGTTTACAAATTGCTAAAGAATTAGATGATCTCCTAGCCGAAGAAATTTTACCAGGTCTGAAAGTCACTCGTGACGAATTTTGGTCTTCTTTTAATGAGATTGTAGACGAATTTGTTCCCAGAAATAATTCTCTTATATCACAAAGAGAAAATCTCCAAGAAAAAATAGATAAATGGCATCTAGATAGAAAAGGTCAAAACCATAATCATGAAGAATATAAAACCTTTTTAAAAGAAATAGGTTATTGGGTAGAAGAGGCCAATGACTTTCAAATAACTACTTCACAGGTAGATCCAGAGATAAGTGAGATAGCAGGGCCTCAACTCGTGGTTCCAGTCATGAACGCAAGATTTTCTTTAAATGCAGCTAATGCAAGATGGGGAAGCTTGTACGATGCGTTGTATGGAACAGATATGATCTCGGAAGAAGGAGGAGCAGAAAGAGGAGGGACTTATAATCCTGTAAGAGGAGATAAGGTTATAGAGTTTTCAAAAACTTTCCTTAATAAGACCATTCCTTTATCACAAGGTACTTTTCAAGAAGTTACATCTTTTCAAGTACATGAAGGAAACTTAGAAGTAACTTTATCTGACCAATCAAAAGTCGGTTTAAAGGACAATAGTAAGTTCATAGGTTATACAGGAGAACCTGACAACCCATCTGGAATACTATTTAAAAACAATAAGTTACATATAGAAATTCAAGTTGATAGAGAGGATTCAGTGGGCAAAGATGATGCTGCTGGTATAAAAGACGTTTTAATTGAGTCAGCAGTTACCACTATTCAAGATTTAGAAGATTCTATAGCTGCGGTAGATGCAGAAGATAAAGTCATTGCTTACAGAAATTGGCTAGGGCTTATGAAAGGTGATTTAAAAGAAACCTTCATAAAGGGCGAATCTGAGTTCACTAGGCAACTCAATTCAGATAGAGAATATAAAGATACCCTAGGTAAAGAATTTCTATTAGCCGGTCGAAGTCTTATGTTAGTTAGAAACGTCGGTCATCTTATGACTAATCCAGCTATTTTAGATAAAGCAGGAAAGGAAATACCTGAAGGCATCTTGGATGCCATGTTCACTATCTGTATTGCTAAACATGATCTTGAAGGAAACAATCTTTTATCCAATTCTAGAGCTGGCAGTGTGTACATTGTAAAACCCAAAATGCATGGGCCTGAAGAAGTTCAGTTCACTTGTGATCTCTTTTCTGCTGTTGAAGAAGCATTAAAGATTAGTCCCTTAACAGTCAAGATTGGAATAATGGACGAAGAAAGAAGGACAACTATCAACCTGAAAGAATGCATTCGAGCTGCTAAGGACAGAGTTATTTTTATAAATACAGGTTTCCTGGACAGGACTGGGGATGAGATCCATACAAGCATGGAAGCAGGTCCCATGATCCCTAAAGCTTTGATGAAACAACAACCTTGGATTTCAGCTTATGAGGATTGGAATGTCGATAAAGGATTAGAGGCTGGTTTTAAAGGGAAAGCCCAAATCGGAAAAGGAATGTGGCCAATGCCTGATGAAATGTTAGAAATGTATAAGACTAAAACAATTCATCCGGAAGCTGGCGCAAATTGTGCCTGGGTACCTTCACCCACAGCAGCAACTTTACACGCTTTGCATTACCATCAAGTATCTGTTTCGGAGGTCCAAGAAAAACTTCAAGAAAGGGTCGAGGCTGATATAAACGATATCCTTACCATCCCCATACTTAAAGATCCAAGTTCGTTAACTGATAAAGAAATCCAAGATGAATTAGACAACAATGCTCAGGGAATTCTGGGTTATGTGGTTAGATGGATAGACCAAGGAGTGGGGTGTTCTAAGGTTCCAGATATCAACAATGTTGGTCTTATGGAAGACAGAGCAACCTGTCGAATTTCAAGTCAGCATATGGCCAATTGGTTGCATCATGGTTTATGTAATGAGGAACAAGTATTAGAAACTATGAAGAAGATGGCCTTAGTGGTTGATCAGCAAAACGAAGGAGATTCTGACTATATAAATATGGCTCCATCCTTTGATGATCAAGCATTTAAAGCAGCTTGTGATTTAGTGCTTCAAGGAAGAATCCAACCGAGTGGTTATACCGAACCTATTCTTCACAAAAGAAGACTAGAATTTAAATCTTAATTAAGGGCAAGGGCTCTAAGTCTAAAGCTTCCCTATAGGTATTGTGGTAGTGGTGTAGTGCCAGCTCATTCTTACCGAAGGTCAAGTAATCAATGGCTCCAGATTTAAGACCCTTATGCGAAGCAGCTGCAACTACGTAATCTTCATCCCTAATTATGGCTCCAAAGCCTAGATAGGGATTGCCGTCTACACCGTCTTGTAAAGGTTTGCCTTCTGTTTTATCCAAAACAATTTTGTTTTCTTTTAGATAATCTATAACTTTAGGCCAAAAGTAGAACGAAACTTTTGAAACACTACGATGGGGTGACATGTCTAAAGGGTATTCCCTTACCAAGATGATGCCAGTATCACTCACATTAAGAATAGTGTTAGGAAATAAAAAATATACCGGAAAAGCACCACGACAAATATGCCAGTTCTCTTCAGGATCTTTTTTCATATTATCGATTTCTCTTAAACAAAGAGTGAGGCGGGCATTACGCTCAAAAGTATCAAACATTTGAACATTCCCATGAAAATTATTAAAAAGAGTATTTCTGTGCAAAGTCGGAAAATGATAAGTTTCCCCGAATGTGTCTATAGCTAGTTTCCAGTTCATCTCTGTTACATACTCTTCTTCATTAGTTAGAACTAAATTTTGGAAGCCCCATGATTCAAACTCCTCCATTAATTTACTTCCAAATAGATTATTTAGATCTATTTCACCTTTTGGATTAGGGTGCACCCATAAAAAACCGTATTGTTCCATGCAAGGTAATTCCGTTAATCCATAACAGGTTTTATCAATATCGCCAAAATGATCTGGTTTTGGGAACCCAATTAATTTCCCTGAGTTATCGTAGGTCCAACCGTGAAAAGGGCAAGAGAACTTAGTCTTTTTACCTTTTTTTTCGTTTTCAACAACTACTCCCCTGTGTGCACAAACATTTGCAAAGGCTCTAAATTTCCCCTTTTCATCTCGTGTAGCTAATAAGGGAATACCAAAATCTTCACGAGTGAAAAAAGTTCCTGGTTCAGCCAAGTCTCCAGTCATTCCTACTATTTGAGGATAATCTCTAAAAAACTTATTCCATTCTTCAGAGAAGCGCTCTTCAGAGGTATACGTGTCAGTAGGGGTTTGCATAATTCCCCCCGCATCAACATTAGTTCCAGTTTCCAAGTAGTTAATAAGCCCTTTCAGCAATCTAACCTGTTCTTCCTTTTGCATGGGATTGATTCTAATACTTTTAACGAGAACTGTTAAAAAAATTGTCTATAATAGCGACCTTCAAAATAGTAAGCGAGAGTAGCTCAGTTGATAGAGCGGTTCCTTGCCAAGGAACAGGTCGCCGGTTTGATCCCGGTCTCTCGCTCCAGCCTTGCCTAAGCTATCTATCTAGAAATTGTATAGCCTTGTTGCTCAAGAACGAATCTATCTTCAGACAAGTTTGCTATCCTTTCTACTTGACCTTCTTCATTAAAAACAAATCTGGTAACCGTATAAGCTTCATAAGGGAGGCTGGAGTCCTCATCTGTATCTTTAGCCCAGTGTAAAACATACACAACATTGTCTTTACTCATAACTTCAACGATATTGGCTTCATCAGGTTTCCAATTTTCTGCTAAAGCGGTATTCATATTCCTTAGAACCTGTTCTTTAGTATAGGTTGTTGATATCACTCCTCTGGCAACACTAATATTCTGCCTTTTACCATCTCTTTCTATCACTGCCTTTACTTCTTCTCCTGGTTTGCCTCTGAAGTTCAATTTACCCATGTTTCTCTCGTTAACCCTGACTCCATTAACAGAAAGGAATGCATCTCCTGCCTTAAGAACTTTTGAAGCTGGACTGTCAGGCTGAATTCCCGTGACCACCATTGTCCCTGGTTCAGCATTGGGGTTATATGTAAAACCAAAACCAACATATCTCCCAGGGGCATTTATGCCATCTGAAGCCATATGTTTAGTTACAAAGTCTATGGTTTCTTGTTTGCCTGTATGCACGGCTTTAATCCAAGCCTCAGCTATGGATTCAGGTGAGTTTTCATGATGCATTGCGGATAAACCTAAACTTAAAATCATTAAGTTCCCTAGAATTAACGTTTGTAAAAATTTCATTTATTCTCCTTGTAAAATTATTATTGCTATTTTGATGATAAGTCAAAACCTGTATACCCTACAAGGGCCATTCATTTTTTTATTGAAAGTAACTAAACATTATGAAGTGCTAACTTAAAGCACTATTACTTGACAATTATTAGAGTAGTCTTATAGTCAAACTAGTTTTTTTACATTTCAAAAAGGGAGAAGATAGGTGAAGAAGAGTTTATTAAAAACAATTTTATTCTTAGCTTTAGTTGCATTTAATTATCCGGTACTTTCAGCCGATGGTGATTCATTAGAATTAGAAGAAATTATTGTTACAGCTAGAAAAAGAGAAGAGAATATTCAAGATACTGCTCTGTCAGTCAGTGCTTTGTCTGAAGCAGATGTAGCTGATAGATTTGCTACAGATATAAGAGATTTGGCTGGCGATTCGCCAAGCTTACTTATAGATGACTTGCAACAAGGTCCTGGTAGTCCAACTGCTATTTTTATAAGAGGTATTGGGGTTTCAGATGTTGAAAAGAACTTTGACCCTACCACAGGTGTTTATTTAGATGGTGTGTTTATTGGTGCCAACTCAGGAGCAATGCTTAAAACGATTGATTTAGAGAGAGTTGAAATTTTAAGAGGTCCTCAAGGAACTTTATTTGGAAGAAATACTGTAGCTGGAGTACTTCATCTCACTAGATCTAAACCTACTGGAGAACAAGGAGGTAAGGTAAGAGTTGGATTTGGTAGCTACGATACGACTGTAGCAGAAGGTGTCTTTAATTTTGCTTTATCCGATAATGCTGCTGGAAAGGTAAGCATTACTCAAAGAGAACAAGCTGAAGGGTTTCTTACCAATTTAGTGGATGGCCAAGATTTAGGCCGTTCTGAGTATACTCAAGCCACATTGAACGTTTTGCTTAACCCGCAAGATAATCTTGAGATAGAAGTAACGCACACAACTGAACTACAAGATCAAGACGCCCATACTGCTCTTAACCTTGGCGGAGCAACAACTTGGTGGTGTGCTGCATATGGTCAATGTTCACCTGGATTAGGTATTCCACAAAGCGGAGACAGGTACTCGGTTTATAACGATGAGGCAAATCGTAGAAATGCGTCTTTTGATAGTGACACGAGTATTGTTGAAGTGCGCTACGATATCTCAGATTCAATGAAATTTGATTATATTTTGGGCCATAAGACTACCGACGAAGAGGTCTACCAAGATTGGGATGGCACTCCTTTACCTCTGTATCATACGTCTCGCCCAGCTTCTTATGAGCAGACAAGTCATGAATTTAGAATTACTTCTGACTTGGACGGGCCTTACAATTATGTTGCTGGAATCTATAAATGGGATTCTGAATACAGAATAGACTTAGTCAGCTTCATTGGGTTTTATGATTTGTTTGGGGTAGTACCAAGAACGGATCCTCTGATAGTTATCCCAATTAACGCAACCACCCAACAAGAAACAGACTCTACAGCCTTTTTCTTTGAATTTGATTATGACCTAAGTGATGACTTGACTCTAACTTTAGGTGGAAGAAGCATTGATGAGGAAAAAAGATCTCAAGCTTGTGATGGAGGTTATCCAGCTTGTCCAAATCTAAATACAGATGCAAGTGCAGATTGGACTAAATTTACACCTAAAGTTGCACTTAAATATCAAGTAAATCCAGATGTAATGGTCTATGGTCTTTACTCACAAGGATATAGGAGTGGTGGTTTTAACGGCAGATGGGGGAGTTTTAATTCTGCAACTGTGCCTTACGACCCTGAAACTGTTACAAACACGGAATTTGGAATTAAAACAACGCTAAGGGATAACAGGGTACATTTTAATATGACTGTATTTTCCATGGATTACGAAGACAAACAAATTGATGTAGACATAGTAGATGCATCGGCTGCCTTAGGTAGGTCTACCGTAGCTGCAAACGTAGCAGAAGCTACCTTTAGGGGAGTGGAGATAGAGTTGCATGCCCTTGTCAGTGAAAACTTTTCTATTGATGCAAATCTAGGTACTTTAAATGCAGAATTTGGTGAATTTTTTGCAGATTTTACCGGTTCTGGCGTTGATGCTGATTACTCTTACCTAGAGCCATTAAGAGCTCCTAAATTAACTTGGACCGTGGGAGGTACTTATAACTTTCCGGGTATAGCGAGGGGTGAAGCTTATGTCAGAGCCAGTGCTCACCATATAGCTAAACATCATGTTTCTCAGTTAAACACTCCTACTACCTTTAATGAAGATCAAACCTTAGTGGACTTTTCTGTAAACCGCATAATAAATGATGCAAAAGTGAGTGTTTTTGGTCGAAATCTCACAAATGAGGATGGATTTACTGTCGGTTATGATGTTTTTGCAGGTGCGGCATGGAGTTATGCCATGGCAAGAGCACCAAGAACTTGGGGTGTTGAATTGACATACTCATTTTAAATCTAAGTAGCTACTAACTAATAGAAAGGAGTAAGAGATGAAAGTAGGAATGTTAATGGTCTTTCAGAACTTTAAAGATCAAATCACTGATACGGAGGCTTACCAGAGGGATATGCACATTGCTGATTTAGCAGAACCATTAGGATTTGACGTTCTTGGTGCGGTTGAACATCATTTCAACAGCTATGCCATGGCCCCAGATGGAATGCAATTTCTGTCTTACATGGCGGGAAGAACTAAGACTATTGAATTGATGACAGGTGCCGTCATCCTGCCTTGGTGGGATTCACCACTTAGAGTTACTGAAAAAATGATTCTTTTAGATCATCTATGTCAGGGAAGGGCGCTTTTCGGGATTGGTCATGGTCTTGCAAGACGTGAGTATGATGTGTTTGGTGTTGATATGGGGGAAGCCAGAGAACGCTTCGACGAGTCAGCAGAAATAATTATTCAAGGTCTGGAATCTGGTGTTGTCGAAGCCGACGGTAAGTTTTATAAACAAGCACGCACTGAAGTAAGACCCGGTCCATTTGCGAGCTTTCAAAATCGTTTGTATTCAGTAGCCATGTCATCTCATTCAGTTCCTAAAGTAGCTGCAATGGGAGCGGTTATGATGTGTTTCGCTCAAAAACCTTGGGAAGAAATGACTGATCATTTTGGCACCTATCGTGACCTGTATAAAGAACATCATAATAGGCCTGCACCACCGCCTATATGTGTTGACTTCCTTTGTTGTGATGAAAGTGGAGATCGTGCGCAAGAATTAGCACGAGAGCACATGTCAAATTATTACGTCACGGTGATGGAGCATTACGAGATGGCCAGTAATGTTTTTGATAATGTTAAAGGCTACGATGATTATGCCACTGGAGCAGAAGTTCTGCGAGAGACTGGAATGGAGGCTGCAGGTGAAGCATTTGTGGACGTTAATACTTGGGGAACCCCTCAGCAGATACTTGAAAAACTTGAGAGTAGAAAACAAGCTCTAGGAGATTTTGATCTTACTGTACAAATTAGTTACGGAGGCATGAGCTTAGAAAATGCTGAAAAAAGCATGAGACTTTTTGCTGAGAAAGTTCTTCCTGAAGTACAGTCATGGGCAAGAGTTGGAGAAAAAGCAGCTTAGATTGTGGAATTATGAAAGATTTGTCTTTCTTAATTTAAAAAAGCTAGAGATCCTATTTAAAGGTATATTTTGAGTTCGATAGCTAAAGTAGAAAGAGTTGTTAAGGTACCTAAGGCGTATTTTTGGGGTAGGCTTCTAGACTTTGGCGACATAAAATCTTTTCTTCCTGAAAACATCGACAATGTTGAGTGTGCAGGTAATGAAATTGGTTCATTAAGAACTATAACTCTGGGAGAAATAACTGGGTACCCCGGAGAAGTTGTGGAAAGACTGGAAGGAATTTATGGAGATAATTTCTTCGTTTACTCAGTTATAGATAAAAGTTGTTTACCTTTTACGGATTACGTTTCTTGTGTATCTGTTAAAGAAGCCTCTAATTCTGAATGTGAAGTGTGCTGGTACAGCCATTGGAAAGCTGATGGAATAGAAGAAGAAGAAGTCAAAACTATGTTGGAAAGTTTTTATGAACTTATTTTTTCTAACGCTGAAGAGCAATTTTCAAATTAATGTTAGGGGTAGTTTAGAAATTTCAGGTAAAGTTTTTTTATAAGACAAAAATTTATTAATTAAAAGGAATACAGACTAGGAGAGAGATATGAGTAATTACCGTTTTCCTGAAGGGGGCGCAATAGTTTTTGGTGGTTCTGGTGGATTGGGAACCGGAGTAGTTAAGTTATTGGGAGATTGTGGAGTGAATGTTGCCTTCACTTATTTAACTAATGAAGAAGCAGCCAAGAATAATTTGGAGAGCATAGAAAAGAAAGGTGTTGAAGGAATGATTCAGAAGGTAGACCTCCTAGACCTCGAATTAACTACCTCCTTTGCAAATGAAGCCAAAAAGAAATTTGGAAGAATTCATTCTGTCATTTTTGCAACTGGTCCTTTTCTAAACATCTTACCTATTATGGATGCTAATCCTGAGGATGTTTACACCACACTAGATACTGATATAAAGGGGTTTTACCACGTTATTAAAGCTACAGTTCCTCTATTGCGTGAAGGCGGAGGATCACTAACGGCCTTAACTACAGCTGCTATCCATAAATATATAAGCACAGATGGGCTCTCTTCGGTCCCTAAGGCAGGTGTTCAGCATTTATGTACTGCAATTGCCAGAGAAGAAGGTGAGCATGGAATTCGTGCTAACTGTGTAGCTGTTGGGTTAATTGCCGTCGGTTTGTCCCAAGAGATAGAATCACCTCCAGGAGGTATTCTTGATCAATGGATGCAACAGGTGCCTCTAAATAGACCCGGAGCACCAGAAGAATTGTTTGATGTCGTAGTATTTCTAGCTTCTGAAAATGCTGGCTATATCAGCGGCCAGTCACTTCCAGTAGACGGTGGTTATTCAGCTTAATCTTTGGAATTTAGCGAAAAAAGAATTCTAGTAGTAGGTGGTAGCAGTGGCATCGGAAGAGGAATTGCCAAATGCTTTCTAGACCTGGATGCAGAGGTTTGTATTACAGGAACGAAAAAGGACATTAAAGACTATGATATAGAAGATGTTGTTTCTCTAAAGTCCGAATATTTACAACTTGACCTACTAGAACCCCAGGCACTCGATAATTTAGTTATTCCTTTTGATTCCCTTGATGTTTTAATTTGTTCTCAGGGCATTGTGCACTACAAACGGAAGGAATTTGAAATGGAAGTGTTTCGAGAGGTTCTAGACTTGAACCTAACATCAATGATGGCCTGCTGCCAAAAATTTAAACCCCTAATGACAAATGCTGGCTCAAATATTATGTTGCTTGGATCCGGAGCTAGTTACAATGCAACCAGAGGGAATCCTGCCTATTCAGCATCCAAAGGAGGAATTTTAACTCTAGTGAAGACTTTAGCTGAAGCGTGGGCCAGAGAAGGTATTAGAGTAAATGGTATTGCACCCGGCTTTGTCGCAACGAAACTGACTGAAGTGACTTTCAAGGATAAGAACAGGTACCAATCTTCTTTAAAAAGCATACCACTGGCAAGGTGGGGAGAAGCAGAAGATATTGGTCATACAGCCTGCTTTCTTGCAAGCTCAAAAGCTAGTTATATCACGGGTCAAATGATTACAGTTGATGGAGGTTTAGGTTTATCATAGATTTAAAATTTAAGTTAAGGAGTTGATATGAGTTCAAAAGAAAATGAGATAGTTATTCAACATCAGAAAGACTTGTTAGAAGTCTTTGGTTCGGTGTTGGATGAGAGAATTGGCATGAAACACTCTCGTTACGTTATAGATGATTATTTTAGTGCCGATGAATCTATTAAGCCTTGTTGTGAAGCAGTACCCGTTAGTGCTGATGGCATATATGCTCTTTGGATGACGGCTGAAGGAGCAGATCCCAATAAACGTCTTCTTTATTTGCATGGAGGAGGGTATATCTTAGGATCTGTTAGAGGTTATCAGGGCTTGGCCAGTTATATATCCAGTGCAACCGGGGCCAGTGTGTTATTAATAGATTATCGCTTGGCCCCCGAAGATAAATTTCCAGCTTGTATAGAAGATGTTAAGACAGCATTTAATTGGATGTTAGAAAACGGACCTG
>Ga0207991_1000603_pt1 | contig 23860 bp, 25 predicted proteins | sample ETN07SmetaG_FD_185786 | JGI IMG/M metagenome (GOLD analysis project Ga0207991, IMG submission 185786) | Marine microbial and viral communities from oxygen minimum zone, Eastern Pacific Ocean - ETNP2014F14-07SV275 (SPAdes) (version 2) | ecosystem: Environmental > Aquatic > Marine > Oceanic ...
CGGCATAGCCCAGCTCCGCCGCGTGGCGGGTCAGGGCCACGGTGGTGGCGAGGTCGGGACAGCCCGTGCCGACCATCATCCGGCGGGGCGCGATCCCCTGCGCCATGACGCTCATCAACTCCATCCGTACTAAGGCGGGCAGCGAGCTGGCCTCTCCGGTGGTGCCGAGAAGGTTGAGACCGTCGCAGCCATTCTCGATCAGCCAGCGCGCGTGGCGCAGTGTCGCCGCATGGTCGGGACTGCCCCCTTCGTTCAGGGCCGTGGCGATCGCGGCGATGACGCCGCGAAGGGGGGGAGTGGTCGTCTGCATGTCAGGCAATCCGGCGTTCGGGTTCGGGATAGGCGGCGACGAGGGGGTGGTCGGCCTCGGTCGACACCGATTTGTCCCAGCCGCCGGGATCGCCTAGACCAGTGACCTCTGGCCCGAAGAACTCGCGGTTGATCGCCGCGAAACGGCGCGCCTCGTCGGGCAGATCCTGGTCGTAATGGATCGCGTCGACCGGGCAGATCGACAGGCAGAGGCCGCAATTGATGCATTCCTCGGGGTGGATGTAGAACATCCGGCCGCCCTCGTAGATGCAGTCCGCCGGGCAGGCGAGGGTGCAGGCGCCGTCCTTTATGTCGATGCAGGGATCCGCGATCACATAGGCCATGGCTGGTCGCTCCTTGTCGTCATGCCGGGACTATCGAAGGCGCGGGTGATCCAATAAAGAACAGAATTCCGGGGAGGTCGTTGCCGAAATGGCAATGGATGGCCACTTGGCTTAGCTTGGGCGGGGTCCGATCGCCAAATGCCCAAGCGAGCGCCGAGGCGCGACGACTATTAGCTCGACATCCCGGCTTCGGACGCGAACCCTCATCGGCCGATCATGGCCTTGATGCGCGACGGTGCGCCTCTCGATCCCGAGATGATGGGGCCCTACTGGATCGTCCATCCCTATGACAGCGATCCCGGCCATGAGGGGCAGCACGTGCCGGATCGCAGCATCTGACAACTCGTCTCGCTCCGCTAGGAGAGGTGAAGCGCGCTCAGTCGTCGCCGAGGCTCAGATTGCGGACCACCCGCATTCCCGCCGCGGCGTCGGCGAGCGCATCGATCGCGAACATGGCGGCCATGAAGGCGGCCATGCAGATGGCATAGTTGACGCCGGTCTGGATCAGCCGCTTGCGACGCGTGTCGGTGCGCGCGAAGAGCGGGATCTCGGGGCGCAGCAGGAAGACAGAGGCGAGATAGGCGAAAAGCAATGCCGAGAGCGCCCAGTGCAACAGCCGAAATCCCAGGAGCTCGGTCTCGATGGCGATCAACCGCGCCAAACCGACCAGCAGCCCCCAGCGCAGCACGGTGAAGATCTCGGTCGCGATCGCTTCCAGCCGGGTGCCGAAGGCACGGCGGAATCGATCCTCGGAGAGATGATCCAGCAGGGACCGGATCGAGGCCATGATCGCATCCTCCTCGGAGGGGGCAGGTCGGGCCCGACCATTGAACACCTTTCGCGCAGGAGCGCATAGCCCGGAGCGACGACGGAATCTGGCCTCCGCCTCCGCTCCCCGCACGGCAGGGTTGTTTTTTGTGCGTCAGGTCCCTGTTCGAGAGACCAGGCCGCCCTAATTCCCGCGCGAGGAGGATTGGGCATGGAAGCGGCTATGGTGGAGGATGCGGACGGCCTCGAGATGGTGGACGCCGCGGGCGTGGCGCACAGGCTGCGGCGCTGGGTGCCGCTTGGCGGGCGGCTGGCGCAGTCCTGGAGCGAGGCGGGCCGGATCGTGGGCCGCCGGGAAGGGCAGCGCATGCTCTACCCGCTTTGCCAATTCGATACCGAGGGGCTACCCTTGCCGCAGATGCACGGGGTGATCGTTGCGCTGCGGCCATGGCTGTCCGAGACGGAGATCGTCGCCTGGCTCGGCACGCCCTGTCCGGATCTGTCGGGGAGTCGGCCGGCGGAGTGCCTGTCGACGCTGCCGGATGCGGTACTGCACGCGGCGCGGCGCGCCGCGGACCCGGCGCGGGTCGTCACGGCGGCGGAGTAGCTCAGCCCAGCGGCGGGGCGGTGAACAGCGTGATCCTGAGCCCGCCATGCGGGATCGGCGGCCCCCAGGCCTTCAGTGGCAGGCCGGTGGCCCGTGCCAGTCCCGGCTCGCTGGTGACGAGCCCGACCCGCCAGCCCCGGAACTCGCGGCGCAGCGTTTCGCCCAGCGCCCCGTGCAGCGCGTAGAGCAGCTTCTTGTTACCGATCCGACCGCCATAGGGCGGGTTGACCATGACAAGGCCAGGCGGTCCTTCGGGGGGGCGGGCGTCGCTCACCGCCGCATGGCGGAAGGTGACGCTCTCGGCGAGCCCGGCGCGCTCGGCATTGGCGGTGGCCCCAGCCACCGCGCCCGCATCGCGGTCCGACCCGGCGAACCGCAGTTCGGTGGATACCGGGGCGGGCAGGGCGTCGCGCAATGCGGCATAGCGCTGGGCATCGAAGCTCGCCAGCCGTTCGAAGGCAAAGCTCCGCGCCGCCCCGGCGGGCTGACCGCTGGCGATCGCCGCCGCCTCGAGCACGAAGGTGCCCGAGCCGCACATCGGATCGTAGACCGGCTGGTCGCCGCGATAGCCGCAGGCGCGCAGCATGAGCGCCGCCAGCGTTTCGCGCATCGGCGCCTTGCCGACGAACTGCTTGGTGCCGCGCCGGTGCAGCGGCGCGCCGGAGCTGTCGACCGAGAAGGCGACCGCATTGTCCTCGATCCGTACCCGCAAGGTGAGCGGCGCCTCGGCCGTCTCCTCCTCGTCCTCGTTCCCGGGCCCCACGATGCGGGCGCCGAAATCGGTGAGTGCCGCCTCGATGCGCTGCTTGGCGGCCCCGGCATGGTAGATCTTGGAGCGGCGGCAGACCGCGTCGACCCGCACCGCCTCGCCGGGATGCAGGATCTCCTGCCAGGGAAACTTGCGCGACCGCTTGTCGAGCTGGGCGAGGTGAAAGGCCATGAAGCCGCCGAGCCCGACGGTCACCCGGCCCGCGCCCCGCAGCACGAGATTGGCGCGCCAGACCTCGTCCCAGCCGCCGCGCGTGGTCACCCCGCCCGGAACCGTGACCGGATCGACGAAGCCCTTCTCGCGCGCTTCGTCGGCCAGCAGCTGTTCCAGACCCGGCGGGGCCTGCAGGAATATCTCGAGGGATGCATCGCTCATGCGGCCTCCCTTAGCGGCTCGCAGGCGGGCGCGCGACGGGAATCTCGCGCAGTTGCCGGGTTTCGGGAGGGCCGCGCAAACGTGCAGGCAAGGTCGCATTGCGCCCGTTTATTGTGCGGTTAACGAATTGCCCCCTGATCGCGCAGCGTTACGAGGCGTCGCCGTTTATTTGGTCGATCCCATCGGCTTTCTCGCCTCAACCCTCGCGGATTGGCGGAAGGAGCCTACGAGATGAATGGAGCGGATACGGCCTGGATCATCACGGCCACGGCGCTGGTACTGTTCATGACCCTGCCGGGTCTGGCGCTGTTCTATGGCGGGCTGGTGCGCTCCCGCAACGTGTTGAGCGTGTTCATGCATTGCTACGCCATCGCCTGTCTGATGAGCGTGCTGTGGTTCCTGCTAGGCTACTCGATCGCCTTCGGCCCAGACGAGGGCGGGCTCTGGGGTGGGCTGGGCAAGGCGCTGCTCGCGGGCGTCGATGCCGACAGCCTCGCTGGCACGCTGCCCGAGATCCTGTTCTTCGCCTTTCAGATGACCTTCGCGATCATCACCCCGGCGCTGATCGTCGGAGCTTATGTCGAGCGCGCGGGCTTCGGCTTCGTGCTGCTGTTCTCGGCGCTGTGGATGCTGATCGTCTACGCGCCAGTGGTGCACTGGATCTGGGGCGGCGGCATGCTGGCCGATGGCGGCATCTTCGGCGAGACCGGCGTCCGCGACTTCGCGGGCGGCATCGTGGTGCACGAGACCGCCGGCATCGCGGCGCTGCTACTGGCGATGTTTCTCGGTCCGCGCCGCAACACCACCACACCGCCGCACAACCCCGGCTACGTGATGATCGGCGCGGCGATGCTCTGGGTCGGCTGGTTCGGCTTCAACGGCGGCAGCCAGCTCGCCGCCGATGGCGGCGCGGCGATGGCGATCACCGTCACCCATCTCTCGGCCGCGACCGCTTCGCTCACCTGGGCGCTGTGGGAGCGGATCAAGTTCGGCAAGGCCTCTCTCGTGGGCCTCGTCACCGGCACCATCGCGGGCCTCGCTTCGATCACCCCGGCCTCGGGCTTCGTCGGCCCCGTCGAGGCGTTGATCATCGGCGCGGTGGCGGGCGTGCTGTGCCAGGAAGCGGTGCACCTGTTCCGGGTGAAGCTGAAGATCGACGACTCGCTCGACGTCTTCGCGGTGCATGGCGTGGGCGGCATCTTCGGCACGATCATGATCGCGGTTTTCGGCGCCGGCACGTGGGCGGCGCAGCTCGGCGGTCTCGCCGTGGTCGGGATCTGGACCGTGGTGGCGACGGTGGTGCTGATCAAGCTGGTGGGCCTCGTGACGCCGCTCAGGGTCAGCCGCGACATCGAGACCGAGGGACTCGACCTCGCGGTGCATGGCGAGCGGGCCTACGACGCCGCCTCTTGAGGGCGGCCCGCGACAGGCTAGATTTCGCGGCGCGGCATCCTCGGGGTGTCGCGCCGTTTTCAACTCAGGGGGCATCCATGAAGACCGCCAAGGACTATCTCGACGAGGCCAACGCGCAGGTCTCGCGCATCCCGGCCGAGGAGGCGATCAAGAAGCACGGCACCGACGCGCTCTTCGTCGACGTGCGCGATTCCGGTGCCATCGCCAAGACCGGCACCATCAAGGGCGCGCTGCATGCGCCGCGCGGCTTCATCGAGTTCATGGCCGACGAGAACAGCCAGTACCACGATCCGAAGTTCCGCAAGGATGCCGACATCCACCTCGTCTGCGGCGCGGGCGGGCAGGCGGCGCTCGCGGGCAAGACCCTCAAGGAGATGGGGTTCCAGAAGGTCACCAACATCGGTGGCATCGGCGACTGGAAGGAAGCCGGCGGCCCGATGGAGGAGTGATCCGACACGGATCGCAGGGCAGGGGCCGCGCCGATGGCGCGGCCCCTTCGCGTTTCAGATGTTCATCGTGCCGACCGAGCCGCCATCGACGCGGTAGGCCGAGCCCACGGTGAAGCTGGCACGGTCCGAGCACAGCAGCGCGATCACCGGCGCCACCTCCTCGACCCGACCGCGACGGCCCAGCGTCAGGAAGGGGCGCTCCTCCTTGAGGAAGCTTTCGATCGCCTCGTCCCGGCTCACGCCCAGTTCCTCGGCGCGCTTATCCATCATGCCGTCGGTCATCGGCGTCTCGATGAAGGCGGGCGAGACGGTGTTGAACAGCACGCCCTTGGGCGCATAGGGCATCGAGACGCATTTGGTGAAGTTCAGCAGCGCCGCCTTGGCGGCGTTGTAGACGGCCTCGTCGGCATAGGGCTGCACCGCGTTCTCGGAGGTCACGAAGACCACCCGGCCCCACCCCTTGTCGACCATGTGCGGCACCAGCGCGCGGCTGAGGCGCACGGCGGACATGAAGTCGATCTCCCAGGCCTCCCTCCAGTCGTCATCGGTCATCTCCAGCGGATCACCCTTGGCGCCAGTGACGCCCGCGGCGTGGACGAGAATGTCGCAGCCACCCTCTTGCGCCATGCGATCGGCGAGCTTCGCGATGTCGCCGGTATCGGTCAGGTCCGCGGCCATGTGGCCGCCGAGCCCGTGGATCTCGGCCGCGGCGCTGTCCAGTTCCTCGGCGTCGATATCGCTCAGGAACGGTATCGCACCCTCGTCGATCAGCAGCCGTGCCACCTCCTTGCCCATGCCGCCGGAGCCGCCCGTGATCAGCGCCCGCTTGCCCTTGATACCCAGTTCCATGTTCCATTCCTTGATTGGAGATGGCCTTTCAGCCTGTCGGCGGGTCAAGAGCAGGGCCACAGGAGATGTTCCCCGATATCGGTGGGACCGAACGGAACCGCCCCCTGTGCTGACCCGTTCGCGTCAGAGGGCCAGAGAGGACGATCATGAGCACGCACACGCCGCCCGCGCGGGGCAACACGTCATCGCAATTGCGCTGGGGCGCACATCGTGACGGCGAGCGGTGGCGCTTCGGCCTCTGGGCGCCATCCGCCAAGACCGTCGCGTTGTGGCTCGACGGCGCCGAGACCGCGATGGAGCGGGATGACGACGGCTTCTGGAGCGTCACCGCCCCGGCGGAGACGGGCCAGGACTATGCCTTCGTGATCGATGGCGAGCGTCGCCCCGACCCGGCCGCCCGGCAGCAGGCAGGCGACGTGCACGGGCCTTCGCGGCTCGTCGATCCGGGCGCGCGCGAATGGTCGGGCGGCTGGAAGGGCCGGGCTTGGGAAGACGCGGTCATCTACGAGATGCATGTCGGCCTCTTCACGCCGGAGGGCACATTCAAGGCCGCTGCGGCCAAGATGAAGGACCTCGCCGCGCTCGGCATCACCGCGATCGAGCTCATGCCGGTGGGCCAATGGCAGGGCGCGCGCGGTTGGGGCTATGACGGCGTGCTGCCCTATGCGCCGCACCCCTCCTATGGCACGCCCGAGGAAATGCAGGAAATGGTCGAGGCGGCCCAGGCCGCCGGGCTGATGGTGATCCTCGACGTGGTCTACAACCATTTCGGCCCCGACGGTGCCTATCTGCACGCCTATGCGCCCGAGTTCTTCGAGGAGGAGCGGCACACGCCCTGGGGCGCGGCCATCGATTTCACCGAGCCGGCGGTGCGCGAGTTCTTCATCGAGAACGCGCTCTACTGGCTGCGCGATTACCGGCTCGACGGGCTCAGGCTCGACGCGGTGCACCAGATCATCGATCCCTCGCCGCACCATGTGCTGGTGGAACTGGGGGAGCGGGTGCGCGACGCGGGGCTGGACCGGCCTGTCCACCTGATCACCGAGGACGAGCGCAACGAGCCGGAGCTGCGCGATACCGGCTGCTACGTCGCGAGCTGGAACGACGATTATCACCATTCGGTGCATGTCGCCCTGACCGGCGAGAGCGAGGGCTATTACGCCCCCTTCGCGCATGACCCGATCGGCGACCTCGTGCTGGCGCTGACCCGTGGCCATGTCGAGGAGGGCCAGCCGCGTCATGGCAAGGAGACCCGGCGCGGCCGTCCCGCCGGGCACCTGCCCTGGACCGCCTTCGTCAATTCCAACCAGACCCATGACCAGGTCGGCAACCGGGCGCTGGGCGAGCGGCTGATCTCGCTGTCGGACCCGCGCGGGGTCGAAGTCGCGCATGCGCTGCTGCTGACCGCGCCCTTCGTCCCGATGCTGTTCATGGGCGAGGAGGTGGGCGAAACCGCGCCCTTCCTGTTCTTCTGCGATCACGATGGCGAACTGGCGCGGCTCACCCGAGAGGGGCGGGCCCGAGAGTTCAAGGATTTCCTGAGCTTCGGCGAGGAAGTGCCCGATCCGAACGCAAAGCAGACCTTCGAGGCCTCTCGCCCGTTCGGGGGGGACGCCGACCAGATGGAACATTGGCGCGATCTCACGCGGCGCTTGCTGTCGCTGCGTGCGGAGCGCATCGTGCCCCTGATGAAGTCGGGCCGCGCCGGTCCCGCACGCGTTACCCGCACCGGGCCGCGCGCGATCTCGGCATGCTGGCCCTTCGCTAAGGGGGAACTTGTGGCCCGGATCAATCTCGGATCGCCACCCGACACCACGCCCACCTCCGAACCGGAGGATTTCACCCTGGGCGACGTTGCCGTCGACCCTTTTGCCTTCGCCCTGACCGTGAGCCCGCATAAATGACCACGACCAAGCTTCCCCGCGCCACCTACCGTCTGCAGCTGCGCGAGGGCGTCGATTTCGACACGGTGCGCCGGCTCGTGCCCTATCTTGCCGGGCTGGGGATCAGCCACCTCTACCTGTCGCCGATCTTCACCGCCGCCTCAGGCTCGACCCATGGCTATGACGTGACCAACCCGGCCGAGATCGACCCCTGCCTCGGCGGGCGGGAGGGCTTCGACGCGCTGGCGCAGGCGGCCAAGGCGGCGGGCCTCGGCATCATCCTCGACATCGTGCCCAACCACACGGCATTCCATCTCGAGAACCCCTGGCTGCGCGACGTGCTGCGTCACGGCCAGGACAGCCGTTATGCCAGCCATTTCGACATCGACTGGAGCAAGGGGCGGCTGGTACTGCCCTTCCTCGGCCAGCCCTTCGAGGAGATGCTCGAGGCCGGGGCCTTCCGGCTCGAGGCGGGCGAGGAGGGACCGCAGCTCGCCACCGAGTACTTCGCCGTGCCGATGGCCAAGGGCACCCTGCCGCCCGAGGATCAGCGCCGCGACCCCGAGGCGATCCGCGAAGCCCATGCCGCGCAGCCCTGGCGGCTGACGCATTGGGAATACGAGCGTGACGGCGTCACCCACCGGCGGTTCTTCAACGTGACCGGGCTGATCGGCATGCGGGTCGAGGACGAGACGGTGTTCGACGACATGCACGCGCTGCTCTTCGACCTGCTCGACAGGGATCAGTTGCAGGGCATCCGGCTCGATCACATCGACGGGCTGGCCGATCCGGCCGCCTATCTGCACCGGCTGCGCGAGCGGGTCGGCGACACGCCGGTCTGGATCGAGAAGATTCTCACCGGCGACGAGACGGTGCCGTCGGACTGGCCGATCGAGGGGACCACCGGCTACGAGGCGGCGCGCGCCATCGCCCGCATCCTCGCCGACGCCGAAGGCCTGTCGCGGCTCGACGAGAGCTGGCGCCGCGAGACCGGGCGCGAGGGCAGCTTCCACGACGCGCTGCTCAAGGCCAAGCACGAGGTGATCCGCCAGGAACTGGCGGCAGAGCTGCACCAGTTGATCGACATGGCGCGGATCGCCGTCGGTCCCGAGGACGCGCTCGAGATCGGCGACGAGGCGCTGCGCGAGGCGATCATCGCGCTGCTCGTCGCTTTCCCGCGCTACCGGACCTACTTCGCCGAAGGAAAGGCGCCCACCGAGGAAGAGCGGGCGCTGATGGAGAAGGTGGCCGAAGAGGCCGGGGAGGGGCTGCGTTCGGACGCCACGGTCAAGCGCATCGCGGGCTTCATCACCGACCCCGAGACCCCCGAGGAACGGGCGCTGCAGGTCCGTTTCCAGCAGGTCACCGGCGCGCTGCTGGCCAAGGCGCACGAGGATACGGCGGGCTTCCGCTGGAACCGCTTCATCGCCGCCAACGAGGTTGGCGCCGACCCCGACGCGCCGACCGTCTCGCCCGAGGAACTGTCTGGCTGGATGCAGCGCCGCGCCGCGTCGGAGATGACGCTCACCTCGACCCACGACACCAAGCGCTCCGAGGATGCGCGGATGCGGCTGGTCGCGATCAGCCACCTGCCCGAGGCCTTCCTCGCGCTGTGGGACAACAGCGAGAGCGTCGAAGGCGCGCGCGACATCGACCCGAACCTGCGCTGGTACATCCTGCAGACCCTGCTGGCGATGTGGGAGGAAGGCCGCGACGACATCGCAGAGCGGCTCGGCCAGCACGTCGAGAAGGCGATGCGCGAGGCCAAGGAGGTCACCACCTGGACCCATCCCGATGCCGATGCCGAGGCCGCGGCGCAGCGTTTCGCCAAGGCGCTGGCGCGGGCCTGGGAGGGCGAGCTGCCCGCGGGCGCGGGCCAGCTGATGGCACGCGGCGAGGTGCTGTCGCTGGCGCAGACGGCGATGAAGCTGGTCATGCCCGGCATCCCCGACATCTATCAGGGGACCGAGGTCGGGGCCTTCCAGCTCACCGATCCCGACAACCGCATGGCCGTGGATTTCCGCGCCATTGCGACGCTGGCCACCAAGGGCGCACCGGAGTGCTTCCAAGGAGATTTGGCGCTGGACGAGATCCCCGGGCCCGCCGCGACTGATGGACCCGCGCCGGAGCCGATGCCTGAACAGGACAGCTTCGCGGGCCGCAAGGCGCGGCTGATCTGCGCGGGTCTGGCACTGCGTCGCGCGCGACCCGGCTTCTTCGAGACCGCCGATGTGCGGGTCGAGGCGCCGACCGCGCAATCCCTGCTGTTGGTGCGCGAGGGTGGCGAGGGTCGGCTCGAGTTGCGCATTGACCGGCAGGGCCATGCCCCGGAGGCGCCGCGCGGCGGTGAGCCGGTCTGGCCGCGCCACGAGGCGGACGGGGACGCCGCGATCCGGCTGGATTGGTTCGCAGCCGAAAGCTGACCGAGGAACCGCTTGGGTCCGGCCGGCGTTGCCGCAGGAGCCTCCCCACGGTCGGGGGCGTGTTCGCGCGCCTCCTCCCCCTATTTTTCCGGCGCCACCGCGCCGGTCATCCGCGCCGCCCGTCGGGCGCCGCCATGGAGTTCAGACATCCCGATGGCCAAGGACACCCATCCGAACCTGCCCGCTTTCGATCTGGCCGCGTCGCGGTCGGACGAGCTGGGCGCCAATTATGACGGCTACGGCACCAATTTTGCGCTCTGGTCCGATAACGCGACCCGCGTGCAACTCTGCCTCTTCGATGACGAGGGCAAGGAGCAGATCGCCTGTCTCGACCTGCCCCGCATGGAAGGCGGGGTCTGGCATGGCTACCTGCCCGATATCGGGCCGGGTCAGGTCTATGGCTACCGCGTGCACGGCCCTTGGGCGCCCGAGCAGGGGCACCGCTTCAACCCCAACAAGCTGCTGCTCGACCCCTATGCCTGCGAATTGATCGGCGAGATCAAGTGGGATCCGGCGCTGTTCGGCTACACCCAGCCGGGCGATGACCTGGAGGGGCCGGACCCGCGCGACAGCGCGCCCTTCATGCCCAAGGGCGTGGTGGTCGATACCGATTTCGATTGGGAGGCCGACAGCGCGCTGCGCCGCCGCTGGCAGAACGGGCTGATCTACGAAACCCATGTGAAGGGCGCGACGATGCGCCACCCGGATGTCCCCGAGGAGGATCGCGGCACCTTCGCGGGCCTCGCCTCGGACGCCTTCATCGATCACCTGACCCGGATCGGCGCCAGCGCGGTCGAGCTGCTGCCGATCCACGCCTTCGCCAATGACGGGCATCTGGTCGACAAGGGGCTGTCGAACTACTGGGGCTACAACACGCTCTCCTTCTTCGCGCCGCACAAGCCCTACCTGAAATCAGGCTTCTACCGAGAGGTGAAGCAGGCGGTGAAGAAGTTCCACGCCGCCGGTCTCGAGGTGATCCTCGACGTGGTCTACAACCACACCTGCGAAGGCAACGAGATGGGGCCGACGCTGTCGTTCCGCGGCATCGACAACGCCTCCTACTACCTCCTGTCGCCCGAGAACCCGCGCCACAGCTTCGACACCACCGGCACCGGTAACACGCTCAACGTGGCGCATCCGATGGTGCTGCGCATGGTGCTCGACAGCCTGCGCTACTGGGTGCAGGTGATGCATGTCGACGGCTTCCGTTTCGATCTCGCCTCGACGCTGGGACGCGAGGCGCAGGGCTTCGAGCGTGAGGGGTCGTTCTTCGCGGCGATCCGCCAGGATCCGGTGCTCTCCAAGGTCAAGCTGATCGCCGAGCCTTGGGATATCGGCGATGGCGGCTATCAGGTCGGCGGCTTCCCGTGGCCGTTCCGCGAATGGAACGACAAGGCGCGCGACGACATCCGCGCCTTCTGGCGCCGCGACAAGGGGCTGGTCCCGGCGATGGCCGAACGGCTCACCGGCTCGCCGGTGCAGTTCAACCATTCGCACCGACCGGCGACGTCCTCGATCAACTTCATCGCCGCGCATGACGGCTTCACCCTGTGGGACACGGTGTCCTACAACGAGAAGCACAACGAGGCGAATGGCGAGGATGGCAAGGACGGCCACTCCAACAACCTCTCCGACAACATGGGTGTCGAGGGCGCGACCGACGACGAGACCGTCAATGAAAGCCGCGTCCGCCGGGTCAAGGCGATGCTCGCCACGCTGCTGATGAGCCAGGGCGTGCCGATGATCCTCGCCGGTGACGATTTCGGCCAGACCCAGGACGGCAACAACAACGCCTATTGCCAGGACAACGAGATCACCTGGCTCGACTGGGAGAACAAGCGCGAGGAGATCACCCGCGCGGTGGCCGACCTCATGGCCTTCCGCAAGGGCGAGGGCGGCTTGGCGCGGCTGCGCTTTGCCCGCGCGCCCGAGGACGCCCCCGATGGCGGCCCGACCGTCACCTGGCGCCACCCCGAGGGACGGCGCATGGAGCCGGGCGACTGGGAGAACCCCGATCTCGATTGCTTCGGGATGCGGCTGGTGCCGCATGCCGAGGGGCGCGAGGTGATGGTGGTGCTGAACTCGGGCGACAATTGCGAGTTCAAGCTGCCCAAGGGCGGCTGGCGCCGGGCCATCGACACCACGCTCGATCCGGTCAGCTGCGACCTGCCCGAGCAGGGCGTTGTCGGCGTCGGCTGGCAGTCGGTTGCCGTCTGGGTGCCGGACCCGGAGGCCGCAGCCGCCGAAGAGGCGGAAGCCGAAGACGAGGCCTGAGCTCCAGGCGTGGCGGGCACGGGTTCGCCACGCAAGTCTGAGGGTCAGAAGTATTAGGCCTCCGGATGGCATGTTCCGGAAACTGAGACATACCTTTAGCGCCTACCGGGAAAACCCCGGTAGGCGTTTGACTTTGGAGCCCTGGGTTCGGTGGCCTTTGGAGGGGTGCCGGGGCATTCCCCCGCATCAACGTCCATTGCAAAACATGCCCGGCGCTTCTTGGCGGATTGACTAGTCATTTGCTCAATCAGACAAGCAGCCAAACTTGTTCACATGCCCTTTCGCAACCGCTCCGTGCCAATGACGACCGCGGCGAGGCCCGCCGCCCCGGCGATCAGCAAGAGAAACAAGGCCAAGTAGCCAGTCAGTGCCACCACGCCGGAAGCCAGGAGCGATGCGCTGGTCGCTGCCAGCGTGCCATAGACATAAGACTTGCTCGAAATGGCGCTGATCTCCTCGGCAGAAAAGAAGCGCAGCTGCGCGTAATACGCCACCATGAACAGGATGTTCGACACGACATGCGCGGCAAAGGTCAGCCCGTAGGCAAGTGACGCAGAGGCCGTGGCCCAGATCGCGAAATAGAGGCCGCAATAGGCCAGCAGGCAGCCCGGGAGCAGCAATGGCAGCCGGGCGAGACGGTCGAGCGACAGGGGTCGAGCGACGATCGGACCCGTGATCTGGCCAAAGGCACGCACCACCAGAAAGACCAGCACCGGCGAGAACGCCATGCCTATGTCGCTGCCGTCGAAATCCTTGGCGTCGATGATTGCCGGGCCGAGGCTCATCAGCGGCCCGCCAAAGGCCGCGAGGATCGGTCCGATCCAGAAGGCGCGCCGCTGCAACGGGGCGAGATCGCCGAGCACTGGCTCGGGCGCGTCTCGTTCGGGGCGATGGGCGAAGCGTGCGGGGCCGCGCCGGATCAGCAGACAGAACGCCACATAGGCCACGGCAAAGGTGAGGGCGTCGATCAGCAGCAGCCGCTCCGGATCGACAACCGACAACAGCACCGTGCCACCAACCAAGCCAAGCAGCGTTTGCGCCGAGAAGGCGATGGTATCGACCGAGGCGAGCGCCTCCAATTCGTCCTCGTGGAAGTTCTTGCGGTCGTAGAGCGACTGGTAGCCCGCCAGGAAACCCGTCGCGGCTGATACGGCCATCTCGCTGAACAGCAGCAGGAACAGGTTGCCCTGATCGTAGCCAATCCAAGTCACGAGCAGGGCTGCCGTCGCAACCAGGGTCGAGCCGCGCAGGGCCGAACCGATGTTGAAGAGGTGGCGGTAGAACCGCGCTGCCTGCGCCGCGAGAAGCCCGGGCAGCAGCCCGAGAACGTAGATCAAGGCATAGATCGGTGCCCCGGCATCGGCCTCCGACACGGTCTTGTATATGACGAGGCCCGTGAAGACGCTGCCGACGAGGCTCAGCGTCTGCGCGGCGGTCAGGGTGAGATAACTTGGGTGGCGTGCCAGCAGCGCGAAAGGCCCGGAGATGGCATCTGTCGACATGTCATCCATTCCTGAAGCTGCATCCGGGAGCCAGCTAGACGCTTTCGAGATGAATGGATGTCATGCGAGGAAATGCGTCGCAATAATCGATCGACGTACCTGCTTCGGGCATCAGCCCCATGTTGATGGGCCGAAGTATCGATCGTGGCTGAGAAACTAATATGAACCCGGCCAGTGTGCTCTAGCTCCCGGAACGTGCCAATCTCCGGGAACGGGGTCTTTCTTGGTTTATGGGAAGAGGCGGTCGGTCAGCCCATCGCCTCTTCCGACGTCGAGGGATGCACACCAAGCGCCCGGCGCATGCTGTCCCGGTCGGGGCGGTGCAGCAGCATCTGCGCGGCCCAGGCGATCGCTTCATGCGCGCCCTCGGCCACCAGCGAGACCGAGGTGACGGCCTGCTCCGATCCACCCAGCCCATAGTAATCCTGCGGCGCATCGGCCCGCAGCGCCGCCGAGAGAGGCGCCAGCGCGTTCCCCTCGAAGATGGCCTCCTTCGCCGGCTGTCCAGCCTCTGCCACGGGCGGCAGGATGAAGGCGGTGGTGGCGACGTGGCGCAGCTCGACGGGCGGACGATGCACGCCGAAAAGCTGTCGCGCCAAGGTCTCGCCGTCGCTCGACGCGACCGGTGTCAGCGGCAGCCGGTCGGCACAGTCGCCCACCGCATGCAGCCCCGGCAGCGATGTCTCGAAGCTCTCATCGACCTTCACCACGCCTTTATCGGTCAGCGCCACGCGCTCCTTCAGATCGCCGAGCGCCTCGAGATTGGGGGCGCGGCCGGTGGCGGCGACGACCTTTTCGACCTTCAGCGTGGTCTCGGCGTCGAGCACCAGTTCCAGCCCATCCTCGCCCTTGCGCACCGCCTCGGGGGTGCAGCCGGTGATGATCCGGATACCCTGCGCCACCATGTTGGCCTGGCCCACCGTTGCGGCGGGCTCCGAGAATTCGGTCAGCACCCGGTCGGTATCGGTGACGAGCGTCACCCGCACGCCCAGCGCGGCGTGGATCGCCGCCATCTCGCAGCCGATATAGCCCCCGCCGATGATCGCCATGTCGCGCGGCAGCGCGGTCCAGTTCAGCACCGCATCGCTGTCACAGGCAAGCTCCACGCCCTCCATGTCGGGTTTGACCGGTCGACCGCCGGTGGCCAAGACGACGCGCGGCGCATGCAGCCTCTGGCCCGAGATCGTGACCTCGCCCGGCGCGGTCAGTTCGGCGGTGTCCTCGATCAGTGTGACACCCGCCTCCCGGAGCTTGTCGCGATAGCTTTGCCGGATGCTTTCCAGCTTATCACCCCGGGCGGCGCAGAACCGCGCGAGATCCACCTGCGGCACCGGGCCGAGGAGTCCCGCCCGCGTCAGCCCTGCGCTCCGGTGCAGCGCATCGGCCATGGTCCAGAGCATCTTCTTGGGCACGCAGCCGCGATTGACGCAGGTGCCGCCCAGCTCGGCCCGCTCGATCAGCGCCACCTTCGCGCCGAGGTCTGCCGCGTGGCGGGCAAAGGACAGCCCGGCCGAGCCGCCGCCGATGACGATCGCGTCGTATTCCGTATCCACCATGCGCCATGCTCCTTGTGCCGGTCAGGTGGGCAACCGGGGGCCGGCGCGACGGGTTCCGCCCGGGCCGGCGGACAGCCGCGCGCGCGCCGTCCCTGCCGGAACCGCGCCCAGCCGCCACCGTTGTTCGCAGGAACGCCCAAGCGACAGGGGAGACAGCCATGAGCGAACCCGAACACGTGCCTGCACAGAGCCAGGACACCATGCCCGGCAACGAACACGAGATGCATCCCGCCCCCGACTATACGCCCCGCCATCCCGGCGTCGGCAAGCTGAAGGGCAAGGTGGCGCTGGTCACTGGCGGTGACAGCGGCATCGGCCGCGCCGTCTCGGTGCTCTTCGCCCGCGAAGGGGCGAAGGTCGCGATCGCCTATCTCGAAGAGGATCGCGATGCCGAGGACACGAAGAAGCTGGTCGAGGCGGAGGGCTCCGAGGCGCTGCTGATCCGCGGCGATCTCGGCCAGAAGGCGCATTGCGAAAGCGCCGTGGCCAAGACCGTCGAGCGCTTCGGTCAGCTCGACATCCTGATCGTCAACGCCGCGCAGCAATGGCTCGACGACGGGCTGGAGGATATCTCGGAGGAGCGGCTGCGCCGCACGGTCGACAGCAACGTGATGCACCCGATGTTCATCACCCAGGCCGCACTGCCGCATCTCAAGAAGGGCGACGCGATCGTCTACACCACCTCGGTGAACGCCTTCAAAGGCAACGCCGGGCTCGTCACCTACTCGACCACGCGCGGCGCGACGCTTGCGCTGTCGCGTTCCATGGCCAGCGCGCTGGCCGAGAAGGGCATCCGCGTCAACGCCGTGGCGCCGGGGCCGATCTGGACGCCGTTCATCCCCGGCTCCATGCCGCCCGAGATGGTCGAGGATTTCGGTGCCGACACGCCGCTTGGCCGGCCCGGCCAGCCTTGGGAGGTGGCCACCGCCTACCTGTTCCTCGCCTCGTCCGACGGTAATTACTTCACCGGTCAGACACTGCATCCGAACGGCGGCAAGATCGTCGGCGCGTGATGCGATTGAGAGGGCGCTTCGGCGCCCTCTTTCACGTCAGGTCGAAACGCTTGCGGATGCGGTCGACCGGGGTGCCGTCCGAGAGCGGCACGGCGTGAAGCCGGTCCCAATCCTCGAAGCCCATGGCGGTGTAATAGGCGAGCCCGGCGGCATTGTCGGCCCGGATCGTGGCGTCGATCGCGACGATGCCAGCCGCCCGTGCCGCCGCGCGCGTGGCGGCGAACATCCTGCCGCCGATGCCCCGGCCCTCCATCCCTGGCGCCACGAAGCTCGCGATCACCGTCCAGCCATCGGGGAGCGGGTCATCCGGGTCGCCTGCGCGTACGAGGCTCTGGAATCCCCTGACGCGGCCCTCGACCTCGGCGACGATGCAGCTCACCAGCATGGGCGGCGCGAGGTAGTGATGCAGCATCCGCTCCGCGTCGAAGGGGCGGCGATGCGCGGTGCTGCCGCCGGCGGCGATCAGCGGGTTGAGAACGGCGCACATCGCCTCTGCGTCGCCGGGCGCGGCCGGGCGGATCAGGGGCGTGCTCAGAACTCCACCTCGACACCCGGCAGGTCCAGCGCCCGCATCAGGTCGCGCAGTTCCTGCCGCGCCGCCACGTTGGAGATGTTGAGTTGGCTGACCCCGACATCGCGCAGATCGAGAAGCGTCAGGCCGCGCGGAAACAGCTCGCGAAAGATCACCCGCTCGTTGAAGCCGGGCGCGGAGCGAAAGCCGATCCGCTCCGACAGGCGCTTGATCGCGCTCTCCATGCGCTGCTTGTTGACCATCTGCTGCGCGCCGAGCCGGTTCCTGAGCACCACCCAGTCGATCGGGTCGAGCCCGGCCTGTGCCCTGAGCTGCCGCGCGCTCCAGACCATTTCGGAATAGACCGACGGGCCGAGGATCGTTTCGCCGTCATTGTCGATCTTGGCCAGCAGGTCGAAGTCGACGAAGCTGTCGTTGAGCGGCGTGACCAGCGTGTCGGCCAGCGAATGCGCGACCTGGCTGAGCCGGGTGTGACTGCCGGGGCAGTCGATCAGGATGAAATCGCTGTCATCCTCGAGCTGCGCCACCGCCGCCGAGAGCCGGTGATCGGAGAGATTCTCGCCGGGCTGCAGCGTCGCGGCGTCGATCTCCGGCAGTTCGACATGGGCGGGGGAGGGCAGGTCGAGCCCGGCGCGCTGGCAGTAGCGGCGGCGGTTCTCGATGTAGCGGCCCAGCGATTTCTGTCGCAGGTCGAGATCGAGCGTGCCGATCTTGTGGCCCATCCGCGCCAGCGCCGTGGCGACATGCATGGCGACGGTTGATTTGCCCGCGCCGCCCTTCTCGTTGCCCACGACGATGATATGCGCCATGTGTCCCGTCCCCTCCGGCCACGAGGGGCCGTATCCGCACTGCTTTCGGGGTAGGGGATGGCGGAGAGCCGCGCAAGTGTCGGGGCGGATCTGCGGGCCTGCCCATTGACTTGTGCGGCTTTCGGGTCCATCTGCCAGTCCAAGACCGAAGCGCTTGGCCCGCGTGAGCAGCCGCGCCGCCCCCGCAGGATCTGCGCTGGCGCCCGCACCGCTTCGGATCTCAGGTTCCCATTTCACGCAAGGGGCCGCGTCCTGTCGGCGCGTGGGCATTCGGCCCCGCGTGAGTACAAGGGCGCAACCCGACCGTCGACCCGCATGCCGCGGGTCTGCGCCCATGCCGCGGTGCGTTTCGCGCCGCTTACAAGGATGCACATGGATTTCGACATGCTGGGGCTCGCGCCCCGTCTCGTTTCCGCCCTCGCCGAGCAGGGCATCACCGACCCGACCCCGATCCAGACCCAGGCGATCCCGCACGCCATGAACGGCCGCGACGTGATGGGCCTCGCCCAGACCGGCACCGGCAAGACCGCGGCCTTCGGCCTGCCGATGATCGACCGGCTGATCAAGTCGGGCGGCAAGCCCGCGCCGAAATCGGCCCGCGCCCTGGTGCTGGCGCCGACCCGCGAACTGGCCAAGCAGATCGCCGACAACCTCGAGGCCTATACCCGTGGCAGCCACCTCAAGACCGTGTTGGTCGTGGGCGGCGCCGGGATCAACGGCCAGATCAAGCGCATGGAAGGTGGCACCAGCCTGCTGGTTGCCACGCCGGGCCGTCTGATCGACCTTCTCGACCGCCGCGCCGTGAACCTGAGCCAGACCGAGTTCCTGGTGCTCGACGAGGCCGACCAGATGCTCGACATGGGCTTTATCCACGCGCTGCGCCGGATCGCGCCGCTGCTGCCGAAAGAGCGGCAGACCATGCTGTTCTCGGCCACCATGCCCAAGCAGATGGAAGAGCTGGCGCAGGCCTATCTGACCGACGCCGTGCGCGTGCAGGTCAACCCGCCGGGCAAGGCCGCCGACAAGATCGACCAGTCGATCCACTTCGTCGCCAAGGCCGCCAAGACCGAGGTTCTGGTCGAGCTGCTGGACCAGCATCGCGACGAGCTCGCGCTGGTCTTCGGCCGCACCAAGCACGGCATGGAGAAGCTGTCGAAGCAGCTCGCCGCCGCCGGCTTCGCCGCCGCCGCGATCCATGGCAACAAGAGCCAGGGCCAGCGCGAGCGGGCGATCCGCGACTTCCGCGAGGGCCGGGTCCGGGTGCTGGTTGCCACCGATGTCGCGGCGCGCGGCATCGACATCCCGGGCGTGCGCCACGTCTATAACTACGAGCTGCCGAACGTGGCCGAGAACTACGTCCACCGGATCGGCCGCACCGCGCGCGCCGGCGCCGATGGCCGCGCCGTGGCGCTCTGCGCGCCCGACGAGATGGGCGAGCTCAAGGATATCGAAAAGGCGATGAAGGCCGCGATCCCGGTGGCGTCCGGTACCCGCTGGGACCCGGTCGAGCCCGAGAAGAAGCCGCGCCGCGGCGGCGGAGGCGGCGGACGCCGCTTCGGCGGTGGTGCGCCCAAGCCGGAAGGCGTGGGGGCCAAGCCGGGCCGCCCGAACCGGCGGCGCAGGCCCGCGCGCAAGGCCGCCTGAAACGACGAACGCCGCCCCTCGGGGCGGCGTTTGCGTATCTGGGAAAGGCGGTCGCCGTTCAGAGATCGAGATCGACATATTCCCGGGGCTGCGTCGCGCCGAGCAGCCGGGCCCGCAGCGCCACGCATTGATCGGCGGTGACGATGTCAAAGCCGCCCGATGCCGCCCGCGCCCGATGCTTGCTGGCCAGCGCGCCGCCCGGGCGCGCCGCCTGTGCCGCGCCGAAGGCGGCGGCGATGCCCGACCAGGGATCGGTGCGGGTCAGCTCGTCCCATTGAGCGACCAGCGCCCGGCCACGGCCCTCGGCCAGCGCCTTGGACACCAGCTGCGCGTTGGGAGCCAGCGCCCAGACTTCGCGCATGGGCGCGTCGCGGCGGGCGCTCGCGTCATGAAAGGCGCCGTAAGCGGTGGCGTCGGGATCGCGCATCGCGCGCGGCCGGGCGGCAGCCTTGTGCATGCCGTAGGCCGTGCGGCCCATCGTGGCTTTTTCGTGGCGGCCGCGAGGCTCCACGGGCGGTACCTTGCCCAGAATACGCATCATCTCGTGATGATCGATCAGGTGGGCTTTGTCGCCGAAGGCCTGGGCGCCGGAATGTTGCATCGAAAAGCCTCCGAAATGACACATTTGCCATGGTGTAGCAGGGCTTAACGCGGTGCGACACAATTGGATGCTTATTGTTGCCCGGAAAACGCCATATTCGGGGGGCGTTTCGCCATTGTTCTGCCAAAAGGCCTATTGCGAGGGCGAATGAGGCAAATTGCGCGCCCGAACCTCGCCGCATTTGCGCCGCAAACGCAAAACGCCGCCCCGAAGGGCGGCGTCGCACGATTCGCGCAGGGCGCGAGAATCAGAAGCCGAGACCGGCGTACTTGTTCTTGAACTTCGACACGCGGCCGCCGGCGTCCATCAGACGTGAGGTGCCACCGGTCCAGGCGGGGTGCACCGACGGATCGATGTCGAGCGCGAGCTGGTCGCCCTCTTTGCCCCAGGTCGACTTCATCTGGACGACGGTGCCGTCGGTCATCTTGACGTCGATGATGTGGTAGTCGGGATGGATATCCGCTTTCATCTCGGCGCTCCTCAGGCCTGGGCCGCGGCCGTGTCGGCCTTGGGCTTGTAGTTGCTGACTTCGGCGATACGGGCCGATTTGCCGCGACGCGAACGCAGGTAGTAGAGCTTCGCGCGGCGCACGCGGCCACGACGCACCACCTCGATCGAGTCGATGTTGGTCGAGTAGAGCGGGAAGACGCGCTCGACGCCCTCGCCGAACGAAATCTTGCGCACGGTGAACGAGCCAGCGATGCCCGAGCCGTTCTTGCGGCTGATGCAGACGCCTTCGTACATCTGCACGCGGGTGCGGGTGCCCTCGGTCACCTTGTAGCCGACACGCACGGTGTCACCGGCCTTGAAGTCGGGAATGGTCTTTCCCAGCGAAGCGATCTGCTCCGCTTCGAGCTGTGCGATCAGGTCCATGCCTGTCACTCCTTGATTGCTCGCGGTTATCCCGCGACGTTGCTCGCAACCTCAGAGCTCTCGGTCTTCATCCGGGTCCGTGCCGCGCTGTGCGCAATACGCCCGCCAGAGATCAGGTCGCCGTTCTTTCGTCAGCCTCTCGGCCATCTCCCGGCGCCAGTCGGTGATCTTCGCGTGATGCCCCGAGAGAAGAACCTCGGGTATCGCGCGACCCTTCCAGAGCGCGGGCTTGGTGTATTGCGGGTGTTCGAGGAGACCGTGGGAGAAGGATTCCTCCTCCGTGGACGCCTGATTCCCCAGCACGCGCGGTATAAGGCGCACGGTGGCATCGATCAAGGCCTGCGCGGCGATCTCTCCGCCGGTCAGGACGAAATCCCCGAGCGAGACCTCGAGGATGCCGTGCTCCTCGATCACCCGCTCGTCCACCCCCTCGAAGCGGCCGCACAGCAGGATCACCCCGTCGGCCTGGCTCAGTTCGCGCGCCAGCGCCTGATCGAAGCGGCGGCCGCGCGGGGAGAGATAGATGACCGGGGTGACCCCCTTGGCCCGCGACTTCGCGTCCTCGATCGCCCGGCCGACGATGTCGGGGCGCAGCACCATGCCGGCGCCGCCGCCGGCGGGGGTGTCGTCGACGTTGCGATGCTTGCCCTCGCCATAGGGGCGCAGGTCGATCGGCTGCAGCTGCCACAGCCCGTCCTTCAGCGCCTTGCCGGTCAGGCTTTCACCCAACACGCCGGGGAAGGCCTGCGGGAACAGGGTGATGACCTGCACGGTCCAGGCCCCGGCGAGGTCGGGATGATCGGTCATCAACTCGCGCGGGCGGACCGAGGGGCGGGCGCTGAGCCGGCCGGCGGCGCGGGAGGGGGGAGGGGTGTCGCTCATGGCGACGGGTCCTAGCGCAAAGCGGGCCGCCGGGAAAGAACCGGCGGCCCGCATCGCGTCGTCATGCGCGCGGGATCAGGTCGCGAGACCGATCACCCCGAACAGCACCAGCAGGAACAGCACCAGCGCGATGATGGCGAGCCATTTGGCACCGGTAAGCGCGGCGCCGGAGATACGCCCCATGCCGAGCAGGCCGGCGACGGCGGCGATGGCGAGGAGGATGAGAATCCATTCGATCATGGTCGAGCCTTTCCGTTGTCGGGCGGAAAAACTCCGCCGCTTCAACGGCTCAACACGACGACCCGGGCGCGGTTCCGCTCCGCTCAGCCGGGAAAGAGCCCCTCCGGCGGGTCGGCCACGATGCGCCCCGCGCCGAGGTCGACGGTCGGCACGGCGGCCAGCGTGAAGGGCAGCAGAACCGTCGCTCCGCCGTCGGGCGGCAGCAGCTCCAGCAAGTCGCCAGCGCCGTGGTTGAGCACGGCGCGCACCGTGCCCAGCAGCGCGCCGCCGGTGTCGTGCACCGGCAGGCCGATCAGGTCGGCATGATAGTACTCGTCATCCGGCAGGGCCGGCAGCCGGTCGCGCGGGGCGAACAGGTCGGCGCCCTTGAGCGCGTCGGCCTCCTCCTTGGTGGTGATGCCGTCGAGCCGCGCAGTATAGGCGCCGGTGGCCTGGCCGGTAATCACCACCTGCCGGAATTCGCGGCCTTCCTTCGTGAGCAGCGGTACGTAATCGGCGATGGCCTCGGGGTCGGCGCAAAAGCTCTTGAGCCGCACCTCGCCGCGCACCCCGAAGGCGCCCGCAAGTCGCCCGACGCAGATCAGATCGCCCATATCCTGTCCTCCAAGCCTTTGCCCCGTTGGAACACCGCCACGCGCCCGAGCGCAAGGCTCAGCGCGTCTCGACAGGCAGGTGACCGCGCCGCGTCTCCCAGCCCTCGGCCTCGAGCTCGGGCACCCGGTCGAGCGTCTGGGCATAGCCGACGCAGAGATAGCCGACTAGCGACCACGCTGGGGGCACCTCGAGGTCGCGCGACAGCCGCGCGGGGTCGAGGATCGACACCCAGCCGGTGCCTAGCCCCTCGGCGCGCGCGGTGAGCCAGAACTGGGTGATCGCCGCGACCACCGAATAGCGGCGCATCTCGGGCATGGTCGCGGCACCGAGATTGTGGCCCTTGTCGGTGGCGTCGTCGCAATACACGGCGAGCTGCACCGGCGCGTCGCGCATCCCCGACAGCTTGAGCCGGGCATAGAGCGTGGCGCGGTCGCGGCTTTGGTCCGCAAGCGCGGCGGCGTTAGCCTCTTCGAAATTGGCGAGCGCCGCGGCGCGGGCCTGCGCACTTTCGACCCGGATCACCCGCCACGGTTCCGACAGCCCTACGGAAGGTGCCGTCAGAAACGAATCAAGGCAGCGCGTCAGCGCTGCCTCGTCCACCGGATCGGTACGGAACCGGCGCACATCGCGCCGCCGGTCCATCAGCCGGGCCAGCTCGGCCCGGAACTCCGGCGAAAACGCGCCGGTGCGTTCCGGGCCGGGGGCCATCACTCGGCGCTCTCGTCGGCCGGGGCGGCTTCGCGCGCGGCCTTCTTCTCGGCGCGCTCCTTGGCGGCCTTGCCCGGCTCGCCCTTCTTGGGGTTGGAGCGGGTCTTCTTCTCGGTGACACCGGCGGCCTCGAGCATGCGCGCGACGCGGTCGGTCGGCTGGGCGCCCTTGGCGATCCACTCCTGGATGCGCTCGATGTCCATCTTCACGCGGTCCTCGCTGTCCTTCGGGAGCAGCGGGTTGTAGGTGCCGAGCTTCTCGAGGAAGCGGCCGTCGCGCGGCATGCGCGAGTCGGTGGCGACGATCGAGTAGTGGGGGCGCTTCTTGGAACCGCCGCGGGCGAGCCGGATCTTCATGGCCATTGGGAGAACTCCTTTGAATGGCAGTCGAGACGGAAGGTCTCAGGATTGATGTTTCTCGTGGTGCTTGATGACTTCCTGGAT
>Ga0207991_1000606_pt1 | contig 23776 bp, 19 predicted proteins | sample ETN07SmetaG_FD_185786 | JGI IMG/M metagenome (GOLD analysis project Ga0207991, IMG submission 185786) | Marine microbial and viral communities from oxygen minimum zone, Eastern Pacific Ocean - ETNP2014F14-07SV275 (SPAdes) (version 2) | ecosystem: Environmental > Aquatic > Marine > Oceanic ...
AGAAACAAAAACTGTCGATCGTCTGCACCCGCAGGCGGGAGGGATTATCGAGGATGTGCCAGTCCTTCTCTTTATCCCGCTCGATCACGGGCTGGCAAATTTCGTAGCGTAGCTGGTGCAGGGCCGAACTGCCGGCGACATCTCCAGTCTTGGCGCTGAGGGCCCATTTGAGCATGCTAAGGATGCGCTGGCGCATTTCTCCCGCCGCTTTTTTCGTGAAGGTGATGGCCAGAACTTGTTCCGGTTGCTCGCAGATGGCCAGTAGCTTGAGATAACGCAGAGTCAGCAGTTCGGTCTTGCCAGAACCGGCAGGGGCCTGAACGATGTAGGAGGCAGTGACATCCAGTGCCGCATCACGGTCGGCCTGGTCGGAGAGGCCAGAGTTGGTCATGGCTCCTCTCCAGACTCTCGATTGTTGCCGGCCTCGGCTTCCAATTCCTGAATACGACAGAGAGACTCCAATTCGCAGTAACGACAGGTGGATCTGCCGTTGACTGGAGAAACATTGGCCTTACCGGCGATGAATTCCCGGGCGATCGATTCGACTTTTCCTCGCCAGCTGCTGCTGACCTCATCCCAGTCCGGGTGGTCCTCATCAGTGCTACTGCCAGGGCTCAATTGCCCGTGAAAATTGTCAGTGGCGACGAGGCCGGAATAACGGACATTCTCAATATTGAGATGAGCGACGCTAACGGCGCTTACGGCTTCCTTATATAACCGCGATGCGGCTACGTGATAGAAGGGCAACTGCAAATCCTCGGGCCTCGGTTGCATCCAGCTTTGATGCCTGGTCGCAGTTTTACCGGTCTTGTAGTCGATCAAAGCGAGAGTGCCATCGCCCAGGCTGTCGATGCGATCGATCTTCAAATTCAGTGCCAGGCCTTCAAATTCCCATGGCAGGGATTCCTCCCGGGCCAGCACCGAAAAATCCTTGCGCTCACCTTCAAGCTCCAGAAATTGCAGTAACAGCCCGCAAATGCGTTCGCTCTCTATCTCCGCAAATTTGGGTGTCATCACCAGCGGAAATTTCGAACCCAGGACCTCGATGGCCAACGCGGTTGCAGTGCTGGCGTAGCGCCGCCTATCTGCCGGGGACAGCGCTACTAAATCGGACCGACTCTGGATAACGGCGAACAGGTTTTCCAAAGCAACATGAATCCCTGTGCCCCGCGCTCTGCTGTTGAGGCCAGCCTCGAACTGCATGGGCGCAACGGCAGCGAGCCGATGTACGGCGAAAGCCCGAAACGGACAGCTCGACTGATTGCTTATTAAGCTGCTGCCGCCCCGGATCTGCTCTTCGTCAGCGAGCGCAATCGCGGGGAGATCTTCGATCGAGCACGTGCTTTCAATTCCCGCTTTGCTATCAGTCGCGACGTCCTGCCGTCGAAGCAGGGCGCCGTCGATCAGGGGGAAATCGGTAATAGAGCTACTGGGGTTGAGTCGTTGCTCTCCGTCCAGGCGATGATGACTGGCGCACAGGGTGCGGCTCACCGAGTTGCACAACACGGCAAAGGATTCCCGCGCCAACTCAAATTGCACTTCCCCATGACTGCCAGGCATCGCCGCCTGTTTCTGTAAAGCATAAGGCAAGTAGGGTGATGGGTTTGCCGCCTCGGGCCAGTGCCGGTCATCGAACCCCAGCAGCCATAGATGATCGAAGCTAAGACCTATGGCTTCGGTGACGGAGTAAACCGACACCTGGCACTGTGGATCAAATTTTATGCGCTGGCTCTGTTGTGCGCACAAGGTTCGCATGCGGCTTATGGCAGTGGCAAAACTAATCCTGCCGACGGCGACGCTGGCGTTAGCGAATATCTCCAATGCATCGCGCCACTGCTCCAGAATTTCAAGTTCCGCTTTGCCTCTGGCACTCTGCTGCCAACCAAAATCCTCCAGCAGCGCATTAATCTGCTGCACCCAGAATCCGGTTGAGGCCAGACCCTTCAAGCGGCGTGCGCGCTTGCCCAGTTCCGCAAAGCCGGCACCAAGTAGCGGGCAATAGTAGGGTTTGGACTGGGTATTAAGCAGCCGTGAAATTTCCGACAGGTGGCAGCGATTACTGAAATTTCGCCGCATGAAGCTCTCCATCTGAATCCGTGCTTCTTTCTCCTGCTCTGCGCCAGCAGTAAATGGAGATTGCAAAATTCGGCAAATATCTTCGCTGTCCTGAGTTCCACGGCTGAGATCTAACAGCGCGAAGGCATCGTGGATAATCCCGGCATCGATGAACTTTTGACCTGCTAACGAGCTGTTGAATGAATTCTTGTCGTTGGGGTGCATCGGCAAGGAACAATCAAGCAATTCCCGCTTGAGGATTCGTTGCAATTGTTTAGACTGGATTTCATCACGGTTGCTGATTATGCCGATATGGGCAGTGGGGTCCGTGCTCAATAGAGTCCGGGCCCAAGCCGCGCAGCTCTGTATTTCCTCCGCTTGATCCCTAAACTCGAAGCGTCGACGGACCAGGGCAGGCGCGGGCACATTTGTCTGCAGCATATGTACCGTCGCCACCGCGTCGAGGTTGGCAAATAGTCGCTGGTACAGGGGAGGGGGCTGGTAGAAATTAACCAGGTAGACGTCCTCGCCAAGTAGATTCAAAGCCGTTTGATCCAAGGCTGCAAGCAGAGTCTGGGTGCAATCCACCAGATTGATGAGATGGTTTTTCTCGCCATATTGCCGGTATTGCTCTACCCAGTTTAAAAACGCCGCTACATCTGGAATCGCCGTTGCCCCAAGCGCCTCGCGGGGATCGTCGCCGTTGCTTAACCACTGTTGTAAACTTCGATAACTTTGTCCAACTATGCGTGCAGTCTGATCCGGATTCAATAAGGGAAGCTCGCTCAGCGAACGCTCTATGATTCCGATCCAGATGAAATGTTCAGCGGCCGCATCGATCAATTGCAAATTGCAGAAGGACGACAAGGCCCGATTAGACGCCAGCTCCCACATGTCACGGATCCAGATATCGATAGCGAACACGCGCGGGGTTCGGAACGCGGCGGCGCCAGCCTGACTGGCATGACTACTCAATATCGCGTCACGTATCCTGTGATTCGGGACCAGGATGAGAGCGTTCTGCGCGATGGCAGGGAGGAGGGGTTCGATGTTAAATCTGTTAATCGACATCAAGTTGACGGTTCTTTGACTGTCGCGCCGATAGACGCAGACCAGTTCAGGAACTCCTGCTTGTCGCCACGAAAGACGACGCGTTGCAGTTTCTTGTTTAATTGATAGTCGTACATGGGGTCGTAGTAATTGCGCAACAGCGATTCGATCCAGGATCGGTGAGATTCAAAGCCGCCCGTTTTAACCTGGCTTTCCAGGGCGTCGCGCATCAGTGATCCTATGGCTTCATAGTTTTCGCTTCCCAGTCGTTTCTGAATTCTGGCAAGACTGGTGAGCAGGAAATTTTCAAATACGGCTTCGAGATCCGCGCCCTGGTCACGCTCGAACTCATGGTAATTAGAGACGATGTAGTCATTTAGAATGGTATCGACCCGAGAATCCAGCGACTCCTCTACCACCGCGATTGGGGCTGCCAGCATCTGCGTGTGTAGAGACTGGGGCAGCGAGACCGAGCCAATGCCCCGGCTCTCGTCCTCGATAAAAACCTTGCATGTGCTCGCTGTCGGCAAGTTTATCAGTGCCGCCGTAAGATTATTTTCGAAGTTAATTTGCGAGGGTTGGGGCCTGGCTCTTCTGCCGAAGGCCGAGCCACGATGATGGGCGATGCCCTCCAGATCGATGCTATTGGACAACTGATTTAGTAGATGAGTTTTGCCCGAACCGGTCTTACCGGCGACGATAAGAAAGTCTGTTGCCGCGGCAATGCGCTCCAGGCTATGGATCAGGAATCGGCGTAGGGCCTTATAGCCGCCCTCGATTCTCGGCACGGAGATATTTTCCCGCCCTAGCCACTGCTGCACAGTTTGTGATCTCAGTCCGCCGCGGAAACAATAGAGCAGGGCACAGGGATGTTGCTCGAGATAAATCCGCCAGGCTGATAGTCGCCTGAGCCTGCTGTCACCACTCACCAGCTCACCACCCAGGGCGATGGCCGCCTCCTTGCCTCGTTGCCGGTAACGCGTTCCTACGGCTTCGCGTTCGGCATCATCGAGAAGCGGGAGGTTGCTGGCATGCTGGAAGGCACCACGTCGAAATTCCATTGGCGAACGCACATCCAGCAGCGGCGTACTGTGTTTGAATATGTCAGCGAATGCTTTCGCAGAAACGGTATCGGACATGGAGTGCGAAGCGTGTTGCTCTGGATCAATTGCAATCCCAGACAAGTTTAGCATCTGCTTCCGCCCTTACCCTAGCAGGCTGTTGAAAAACTGTTCCACTTGGCAATCCTGCGTTAAAAATTAGTTCAAAATGCGCATTTACAGCGGATAAACTCCGCCTTTTTGCCTTGTCTTGACTGCGCTCGTGATATTTTCAACACCTTGCTAGGGATCCACCGACGGTAGAAAGACGACGCTGTTTCGCTTGGTTCAAATTGCTAGCCAGATTAAAATGTCAGTGACTTGAGGTAATGACAGGCAGTGACTGAAAAAAAAACCCGAACATCCGCTATTGACCCTTTCGAGCTGGTGCGACACATCAAATCCAGGGGCCCGGCACCGGTACATCTTTGGGACCCTCCGTTCTGTGGCAACATGGAGTTACGGATTGCCAGAGATGGGACCTGGTTTCACGAGGGCAAGCCGATCAGACGTCCTGCCATGGTACGACTCTTTGCCTCTATTTTGAGGCTGGACAGCGATCGTTGTTACTACCTGGTTACACCGGAGGAGAAGCTAAGAATTCAGGTGGAGGATTGCCCGTTTGTGATCATAGCCATGGACGTGGAAGGCTCTGGTCCCTCGCAAAAACTGCAATTTGAAACCAATACCGGCGAGACAATTATTGCCGGAGAGGATCATCGAATCCGTTTCGAAGTCGACGCTGTAACTGCCGAGCCCCATCCTGTCGTGCATGTGCGTAGTGGGCTCAATGCCTTGCTTAACCGGGCGGTGTTCTACCGCCTGGTCGATCTCGTAGAGACCAGAGATGGTAAGCCAGGCGATGGCCTCGGCATCTGGAGCGCTGGAAGATTTTTCGAACTGGATTCCCAGGGATCCTCTGGCTAGATGGCGTCGGCGGCATTTGACCTGCCAGGTCAAAAACGGCATGATATGCCCCTTTTTTCTGGCAGAGTGCCGCTTGTGCAATCGCTGAGCAATGCCTCGTAAGTCAAAATATCCGGGGAAGTCCATGAAGGTTCTGGTTGCAATAAAACGCGTTGTCGATGCCAATGTAAAAGTCAGGGTCAAATCCGACAGCAGCGGTGTGGATCTAAGTAATGCAAAAATGGCCATGAACCCCTTCTGCGAAATTGCGGTAGAAGAGGCGATCCGAATGCAAGAAGCGGGTTCCGTCGAGGAAGTTATTGCAGTCTCCATAGGGCCCCGGGCGAGCCAGGAACAGATACGCACAGCCCTGGCATTGGGCTGTGACCGTGGCATCCTGGTAGAAACCGATGCCCAGGTCGAACCCCTGGCGGTGGCGAAGATATTGCAGGCGCTGGTGTTGAAACAAGAGATTGGCCTGGTGATCCTGGGCAAGCAATCTATCGACACCGACAATAATCAGGTGGGGCAGATGTTGGCCGCCCTGCTTAATTGGCCCCAGGGCACATTTGCCTGCAAGGCCGAATTTCGAGATGGTAAAATAGACGTGACCCGGGAGATCGATGGCGGCGAACAAATAGTCAGATTGAGCCTGCCGGCGATAATCACCACGGATCTGAGGCTTAACGAGCCACGATACGCGTCTTTACCCAATATAATGAAGGCCAAGAAAAAGCCCATCGACACCGTGACTGCCGCCGAGCTCGAGGTGGACATCACTTCGAAGCTGGAGACCCTCAGCATCGCAGCTCCACCTGAGCGTTCGGCTGGCATCATCGTGGAATCAGTTGCAGAGCTGGTGAATAAGTTAAAGACAGAAGCAAAGGTAATCTAATGCCCGTACTTGTAATTGCCGAACACAATAATGAAGCGCTGAAGACAGCCAGCCTTAACGCCATAACCGCCGCCACCGCCATCGGTGGCGATATCGATGTGCTGGTAGCTGGCGCCGCCTGCCGACAGGTCGCCAAAGCAGCAGCTGCAGTAGCAGGTGTCACCAGGGTAATCCTTGCGGACAATGATGCCTATGCTCACCAATTACCAGAAAGTGTCGCCCCCCTGGTAGCTGAGCTTGCCCCGGTCTATTCCCACATACTGGCGGCGGCCACGACTACGGGTAAAAACCTGGCGCCGCGAGTCGCTGCATTGCTCGATGTCGCCCAGATCTCTGACATCGTCGAGGTGCAATCAGAAGATACCTTCGTGCGCCCAGTCTATGCTGGCAACGCTTTGGCTACAGTGCGCTCTGCCGATGAAATCAAGGTTATCACGGTGCGGACTACGGGATTTGAAGAAGCGCCATCCGCTGGCAACGCGCCTATCGAAACCTCCGATATCGTCATCGAGCAGGAGCTAGCCACGTATGTCAGCGAGCAACTTTCTGTCTCTGAACGACCGGAATTGACCTCTGCCTCTATCATCATATCAGGAGGACGAGGTATGCAGAGCGGCGAGAATTTTCTGCTATTGGAAAAAGTAGCTGACAAACTGGGCGCGGCCATCGGTGCTTCGCGAGCGGCAGTGGATGCGGGTTTCGTACCTAACGACATGCAGGTCGGCCAAACCGGTAAAATAGTCGCGCCGGATCTTTATATCGCCGTGGGCATTTCCGGCGCTATTCAACACCTGGCAGGTATGAAAGACAGCAAGGTTATTGTGGCTATAAACAAGGACGAAGAAGCGCCTATATTCCAGGTCGCGGATTACGGTCTGGTAGCAGATCTTTTCAAGGTTCTACCGGAGCTGGAAGCTGCTCTCTAGGGTCGGTGCACCAGAGGATTTCTCTAAGCCACAAAAAAGCCCGGAATCCCGGGCTTTTTCAGTTCTTCAACTCGAGCAGCTCGATTAGTTCCGATCAGCTTTCTCGGCAAGTTCTCGACGCTTGACCTCCCGCGGATCATTCGATGCCCGGCCGGCAGATGCTGACAGATTAACATTGCTATTTTCGATAGGGCTTTTCACAGCACTATTCTGGCTGTCAGCGACCTTCTCACTGACTATTTTATCGACAGCAGGCGCAGCCGTTGCCGGTTTTGGCGATGTGGCGCTTTCACTCGCCGGGCTTGGTGCCGGCGCAATTATTGCTGGCTCCGGTTTTACCTTCGCTGGCACCTTCGTTTTTTCCATCTCGGTAATTGCCGTGCTGGCGGGACTGGCCGATTGCTCGGCAGCCGAGACCTTGGCCTCATTTGGCTGCGATTTCGTCGCGGCTAAACTCACAGTTGACGCGACCACTGCTGTACCTTCGGGTTTTAGCGTTGTGGTGGATTTTGTTGGTGTCTTCTCCGGTGCCGGCGTTGCTGCTGCCGGTGCAGATGAGGTCTCGGCCGGGGTTGTTGCTGCAGCTTTCGATGTCGACGGTTCAGCTGTGATCGCGACAGCGACCCCGGTTGCCGGTGAAAGTGGCTGCGCTGCAGGCTCTACGGACGTTGGCATTGCTTGACTTGCAACCGGGGCGCTGACATTTTCTTGCCGGTCTGCGACAGCCTTGTGCTCATCTCCTGTGCTGGTTGGCGCTGCTGTCTCCTGACGGCTGTTATTTGCCTTCACACTGCCAGCTTCGCTGTGCTCGGGTCTCGGTTCGCGCCTGCGCTGATTAGTGTTCTTCGGTCGTTTGCTGGCCGGTCTTCTCTGGGATTTCTGCTCCGCTCTCTCCTGGCTCTGGCTCTGGCCCTGGCCCTGGGCTTGAACCTGGCCCTGGGCTTGACCCTGGCCCCTGCCCCGGGACTGTCCGCTGCGATCTTGCTTGCGCTCTTCATCAGACTTGCCTCTGGCAGAAGCCTGTTTACGCCGCTGCGGCGACCCTTGTTTGCTGCGATCCGTTCTTCCAGTGCTGCTGCCACGAGACTGCTGATCGCGTTGGTTCTTTGTCCCCGGGCGGTTTCGATTCCGGTTCGCTTGCCGTGGACGTCGCTCCTGAGGCTTGGCGCTTTGCTTCGGTGAAGCAGTGAACAAGTCAGCTATCGCCGCCCATAAAGAGGCGAACAGACCCTTGCTGGGTGGCGGTGGACGTTGCGCCGGCACATTGCTGACGGCAGCTTGCTGTACTGTTGCCGCCTCCGCTTTGGGTTTAACGTTTACCGCGGCATCCGGCATCGAGGTGGATTCCACCTCATAGGCTTCGGCCTGTTGATTGAGCGCGGTGATTTCGTAATGGGGGGTTTCCATTTCCGGATTCGGCACGATAAGCAGCCGGGTCTTGCTCTGTTGTTCTATCTCGGCGACGGCGAGACGCTTTTCATTGAGCAGATAAGAGGAAACAATCAGCGGCACCGTGGCCCGTACTTCCTGGCTTTTTGGTTTGTTCGCCTCTTCTTGCATAATTCTTAGAATCGACAGAGACAGAGATTCGACATCGCGAATAATGCCCTGGCCACTACAGCGTGGACAAACGATAGCGCTAGTCTCACCCAATGAAGGTCGTAGTCTTTGCCGTGACATTTCCAGCAGGCCGAAGCGGGAGATACGACCGACCTGCACCCTAGCCCGATCCGGTTCCAGCGCATCCCGCATGCGGTTTTCAACCTCTCGCTGATTACGATTGGAGCTCATGTCAATAAAATCGATTACGACGAGTCCCCCCATGTCCCGTAGCCGCAGTTGCCTGGCGATCTCATCGGCCGCCTCGAGGTTGGTAGTGAGAGCTGTTTCTTCGATATCGGCACCGCGAGTAGCACGCGAGGAATTGATATCAATGGAGATAAGGGCCTCGGTTGGATCGATAACTACGGAACCGCCTGAAGGTAATTTGACTTCCCGTTGGAAGGCGCTCTCGATCTGGCTTTCGATCTGATAACGATTAAATAGTGGTAGTTTTTCGTCATATAGCTTGATGCGATTTTCGTATTGCGGCATCACTTGCTTGATGAACGAAATCGCTTCTGCATAAGATTCCTCGGTATCGAATAGCACTTCGCCGATATCCTCGCGCAGATAATCGCGAATGGTTCTAATGATGACATTGCTTTCCTGATAGACAAGAAATGGCGCAGACTTTTCGCTAGCGGCGTCCTGTATGGACTGCCACAGGGCGAGCAGGTAGTCCAGATCCCACTGCAGTTCTTTCTTATCCTTGCCGACACCGGCAGTACGGATAATCATGCCCATGCCGTCGGGAATCGTTAGATTACGTAGCGCTTCGCGCAATTCGGTACGCTCATCGCCTTCGATTCGGCGGGAAATACCACCGGCTTTAGGGTTATTTGGCATCAGCACCAGATAGCGGCCAGCAAGACTGATATACGTGGTGAGGGCCGCCCCCTTGTTGCCGCGCTCTTCTTTTTCTACTTGCACTACGACCTCGGTGCCTTCCGGAATCAGCTCCTTCAGGTTCGATTTGTCGCCGCTACCGGCGTAGTACTGCCGGGAAATTTCTTTAATAGGAAGGAAACCATGTCGCTCGGCGCCAAAATCGACGAAGGCTGCCTCGAGGCTCGGCTCTACTCGAGTTATCTTGCCTTTATAGATATTGGCCTTTTTCTGAACCCGGGTACGGTGTTCGATGTCCAGGTCGTAGAGTTTTTGACCATCGACGAGTGCGACCCTCAGTTCTTCTTCCTGGGTCGCATTGATTAGCATTCTTTTCATAATAAGTTCGCTTTCTGTTTAAATAGATTAACCAGACAAGCAAACTCGAGGGGGGCTACTCATGCCGGAAAAGCGCTGGACAGCGGATTCGCGTCAAGCTTTTCAGCAGATTCGACATAGAGTCGAACCAGGGGCAACTAAAGTGCGCAAACAAAGACCGGTAATGTTGCAATATAGCGGCAACACCAATCATCCTGGATCAGGATGGGTAGGTGTGACCGAATTAACCCGGCGAGGGTTCTATGTATCGCATTTATCTTTCTGTTTTAATTAACTTTAATGCCCAGTGGCGGTTTCATCACCCGGTCAGACAAAGCTGGCCGAGCGGTGGAGTAGGAAATCCTGAATCTAATTAGTCTTGGTCGATCCGGGCTACTTAAATTAGCCTGTCGCGCCATGCTGCTTAGGCATGGCCCAATATTATCTGTTTAATGAGATGGCAACACTGGAACTGATTGCTAGCTGTTGAGCTAGTCTTACGGAGTCGCAGCCCTGCCTCGGGGCCTTTAAGGCCTGTTTTATAGCGTCTCGGCGGGCAAAGCACAGGTTAAAGCGACTATTGCCATAGGAGACACGTTAAACGCGGCTATAGGTCAGTAATGCTGCCCGGTCATGGCCGCTGCACGTTACCTTGGTTATTCCGGTAGCGCATGGCGTGGCAATATAGCAGCAAAGCCCCTTTAACTCAAATCGGCAACGGAAATCCACTAGAAAACAACAACCTGCATCGAGGGTCTATGAATTTAAGTATCATTGGCGCTACTTGCTTAAACAAATTTCCTATGCTTAGATTAGGCCAGCGCGTGGCTTTGCCAGTACACAGACACAGCAATCAGACCTTGCCGGGAATGGGGCTGTCAGATCGCCGCAAGCCTAATAAAAAGTAGCCGTACCACCGGGTACAGGAATTACCGATTCGTCCCCGGCTAGAACCGAACAAGAAACCAAAATGCCGTTGCAGCAGCATCCGTGCTGGGGCGGATGGCACTCAGACCGGACTACCTAAGCATGACGATTTATTCCTATTGCCGGACTTCCGATCTGGAAGCGTCTCTGGAGCTAGATCAACTCAACGCAATCCTTGAACCGGAAACTCTGGCGATGCAGACCTATTGCCTGAGTCAGCGCTGGTTAATGACGGAGACGTTAAAAGACTTTAATTGCAGCTGGAATCTTGAATTCAGCATGCGGGAAAATGGCAGTCGCCTGCTCAATGCGCTGCAAGCCGGTGATGTAATACTCTGCAGCAAACTGGAGCGTATTGTCAGTTCCAGCCAGGAGGCTGTAAAGCTAATCGCTAAACTGCGGGATAAGTTTGTGCAGTTGCATATTGTGGAACTCGGTGGCGATGTGAGTCATGCCGACTTCGATGTTAATTTTGGCAAGATCACCGCAATCTTTTCAGCCCTCGAGAAGCGAAAATCTGTGGAACGGATCAAGAGGGTCAAACAACGGCAACGCAAGCAGGGGAGATATCTGGGTGGCAGCAGACCATTCGGTTACATGATTCATGAAAATGGCCGCCTGATCGAAAATCCCATGGAACAACAGGTGTTAAGAAAAATCATGCATTTGAAGAAGCAGGGAAAATCCCTGCGTGCTATTTCCAGCGAAGTTTCTACTCCCGTCATGCCTATCAGTTTCAAGACTGTGCAAAGGTTGCTGCATCGTCACGCCAACTAACACTAAACGATCGGCCAGGCCGGCCCCATGTTTAAACCATTCTCACTGTTTGTAGGCATGCGCTACTCGTTAACGCGGAAGCACAACCTGCTACTGTCTTTTGTGTCTCTGATTTCGATGCTGGGAATTTCTCTTGGTGTGTTGATTTTGATTGTGGCCTTGTCGGTGATGAATGGCTCTATCTCTGCGCTGCGTGATGAAGCTCTGAAATCTGTGCCGCATGTCACACTTTCGAGTGATGAGCTGGAAGACCAATTGCCGCGCTATCTCCAATTGGCAAATACGGCGGAAGCTATCATCGCCGCTGCACCCTATATTGAGGGTGAGGCAACTCTGCGCTATCAGGGACAGAATAGTTTCGTGCGCTTACGGGGAATCGATCCGTTGCTGGAAGCGGAGGTGGTTAATAACCAGGGACAACGCTACCGACAGTTACTCGCTTCCCTGGCCGCCACCGAAAATGGCATTATTCTAGGCGCTCAACTCGCAGGCAGTCTGGGAATTTATACGTCCGGGGAGGTCAGCGCCATCGCCCTGAGTAGTCTGCTGTCGAGATCGTTGGCGGATTCACAGGGGTTTGAAGTCGTCGGTTTTGCGGATTTTGGCGTTTACAGTAATGGCAATATTGCCTTGATCAATATGCCGTCGGCACGGCGTCTATTTCAACGAGACCCGGGCGTGGACTTGCAACTGCGGCTCAGAGTAGGCGACGTGTTCGAGGCTGAAGCCATCGTTGCCTCTGCATTTTCTACAGTTTCCGGGGTCACGCTGGTGCCGTGGAATATCGCCCAGGCCAGCCTCTTTAATGCCCTTAATATGGAGAAATTACTCACCGCATTTATGCTGCTCATGATCGTTATCATTGGTGCAGTCAACATCGTATCGACCCTGGTGATGGTGGTTTCAGACAAGGGCGCTGACATCGCAATTCTGCGCACCATGGGCGCCAGTCGGCGGACTATAATGCAGGTGTTTATTACTCAGGGTTTGATCGCGGGGGTCATGGGAACCATGGTTGGCGCGGTGCTGGGGGTGTTGTTGGCAAGTAATATCACCGCGATTAGTCTGGGGCTGGAGCACATGATTAATTCAATATTTGTCGACGCCAATGTCTACCTTATTTCTCATCTGCAAACCCAGGTGGATTGGGTTGAGGTGGTATTGGTGTGCGTAGCGGCCCTGATCATTTCCTTTCTGGCGACTCTTTATCCGGCATATCGGGCCAGCAAAATACGACCGGCCGAAGTTTTGCGTTACGAATAATTACTCACTGATGTCTCACCACCAGCAGCGGAAATAGAAATCTTAAGGAGCATCTGATTAATTCTGACAAGCCAGTATTGACCTGCGAGCATCTCGGGAAAATCTATTTCCAGGGTCCACAAGAAGTTGAGGTACTGAAGGATATCAATCTCAAGATCCTCGCCGCGGATCAAATTGCGATCGTCGGCAGTTCCGGTTCCGGCAAGACCACCTTGTTGAATCTCCTGGGCGGACTGGATCTGCCCACAACGGGTACGGTCTATGTCGCCGGCAAGAACCTGGCCTTGGTCAACGAGACCGAGCGGGGGCTGTTGCGAAATCAATATCTTGGATTTGTTTATCAGTTTCATCATTTGCTCGGTGAATTTACGGCGCTGGAAAATGTTTGCATGCCGTTATTGATTGGAGGTATGGACACCTCTGCGGCAGCGGATCGTGCCAGCGCCATATTGTCCCGGGTCGGCCTGCAGGCTCGACTCGAGCACAAGCCCTCTGAACTGTCTGGTGGTGAGAGGCAACGCGTCGCCATCGCCAGGGCCCTGGTGGCGGAGCCAAGTTGTGTGTTGCTGGATGAACCAACCGGTAATCTGGACAGAAAGACGGCAGCGGAAATTCAGAACTTGATGAGGGAACTCAATGACAGTCTGGCGATCAGCTTCGTGGTTGTAACCCACGACGAAAGACTGGCGCAGTCCATGCAGCGCAAACTAATCCTGCAGGACGGCTTGCTGCATGAGCGCTAAGCGAGCCAATGTTCCGCGCCTGATTGCACTGCGCTACCTCAGTGTAGGCAAACGCAGCCACCTGGTTTCTTTCATCTCCGTCATCTCCATATTTGGACTCGCTCTCGGGGTTGCGATTCTAATTACGGTGCTCTCGGTAATGAATGGTTTCGATCACGAAATGCGTGAAAACGTATTGGGTGTGGTGCCACACATCACCATCTCCTCGAGGGAAAATTTAAGCCTTGGCCAGTGGCAGCAGATAGAGTTGTCGGCGGCGCAGCATCCTGCGGTCACGGCGGTGGCGCCGGTGATCGACGTGGCCGGGGTGATGGCGACGGGCGATGGTAACAAGGCGGTCCTGATCAGCGGTATTAATCCAGAGTCGGAGGCCGCGGTCTCCTCCATCGCCAAATTTATACATAGTGGCTCTTTGCAGGCATTACAGAACAAGCGCTGGGGTGTCGTGGTGGGCGAGACCCTCGCATCTCGACTCGCAATCACCCTGAGCGATAAAGTTGACATTTTTTCGGCGGCAGTTTCTATCAATCCATTGACGCCACAAGCGACATTCAAGCGTTTCGAAGTGGTGGGGATATTCAAGGTTGGCAGCCTGGAGTTGGATAGCGAATTGGCGCTCATCAATCTGTCTTCCGCCCGGGTGCTATTCAAGATAAGGCCGCCGTACAATGGCTTGAGAATTCGAACCAGCGAGGTCCTCAATGCGGACAAGATTCGGCTGGAGTTGGCCAAGGCGCTGCCAGCAACTGTATCGGTACAGAGTTGGACGGCGGCGCTCGGGGGCATCTATAACAATATAAAATTCTCTCGTTCCATCATCAGTTTCATGCTGTGGTTGTTAATCGGCGTTGCCGCCTTCAATCTGGTGGTAAGCCTGATCATGATCGTAAGAGACAAGCGCGGTGACATCGCGATCTTACGGACCCTGGGCGCGAGCCCGGCCATGATTAACCGGATATTCATGTGGCAAGGCTGCCTTATCGGCGCCATCGGCATTTTGATCGGCGTCGCCCTGGGTGTCGTCGGTTCTCTAAAGATCAGTGACTTAGCGACCGCCATCGAAAGCCGGTTTTCGATACAACTGCTTAATGCCGAAGTCTACCCCATCGATTTCCTGCCCTCGCAGCTGAACTATGGCGATGTGTTGATGGTGACGGCGGGCGTGTTGTTGCTGTCGTTCCTGGCGACACTGTATCCGGCCCGAAGGGCCGCGGCGGTGCAACCTGCCGATGCCCTGCGCACGGAATAATTCTCGGCTAAACTGGCATTCGGCCGGCGTCTTTACTAGCTTTATAGTCTTCAACGGATTGAGGCACTGCCCGTGCGGTTTGCGCTTATTGGCTATGATCTGGGCGTTTTTGCCGGGGCCTTTGTCGCCACACCTGAAGCAACCCATCTCTACGTCTATCTTGGTCCGGGCCTGGGGCTTGCGCTGGCACTATTGCTTGGACTGCGTTGGCGGCTGTTGCCAACCAAAAGTGCATTGCTACTTCTGTTAACCGGCCTCAGTGCCATCCTGGGATTTCTGTGGCATATGAGCTGGGCCAGCTCGATTCTGCAACAGCAGTTGCCAGAATCCCTAGAGGGAAACAACATGCTGGTGACAGGCGTGGTCGTATCCTTGCCCCAGCGCAATGCCATCGCCCAGCAGTTTGCATTCCGCATCCTCCAAAGCGACCAGCAGTCCTCGCAGCGCGTAATTTTACTTAACTACTATGGTGAGAAATCGATCCGTGGCGGTGAGCATTGGTAATTCCTGGTGCGATTGAATAAGCCTCATGGTTTCGCCAACCCGGCTTCCTTCGATTACGAAGCCTGGTTATTTCAGCAGGCGATTGTGGCCAAAGGTTATGTCAGGAGCAGCACCGACAACCGTTTGCTGGCCGCCCATTCACGGTCTATAACGAGCATCCGATCCCGGTTACGCAGTAGGGTACAAGCCGCGGTTGCGGACCTGAACTATGGCGGCATTATTCTTGCCTTGATATTGGGCGATAGGAGTGGAATATCTCAGACCAGCTGGCAAAAGCTCAGCGACACCGGTATCAATCACCTGTTCGTGATATCTGGTTTACACATCGGCCTGATTGCAGTGGCAGTATTCTGGCTTGCAGACAAATTTATCCGTCTTTTACCGGCGATCCTGTTACGACTACCGGCGCAGAAATTTGGCGCGATACTGGCAATTATGGCGGTTTTGAGCTTCGCTGCGTTGCTGTTTCTGCTGCCCCGCGGAGTGGGAAATCGTTGGCTGGCCTTACCCCTGTGCCTGCCACTATTCTCCCCCTTGCCCGATAAATTCGAGCCTCCGAGCCTGAAGTTACATTTTCTGGATGTGGGCCAGGGCCTCGCCGTGGTGGTGCAGAGTCGTCACCACGTTTTGATTTATGACACCGGGGCAAATCTGAGTCCGGATTTCAATATCGGCAGGGCCGTGATTGCACCGTATTTAAATCGGCTGGGCATCGAGCGAGTGGATCTCGTGGTTATCAGCCACGCCGACAATGATCACGCAGGAGGTCTGAGTGGGCTATTAGAAAATATTGAGATTGGGGCCATTACCAGTAGCGGTGTCAACCTGGGGGTGACGATGGCAATAAAATCCTGTTATCAATTCGAGGGCTGGAACTGGGACCAGGTCGAATTCCGATTCTTGGGCTCGTTTGTTGACGCCGCCTCGGACAATGACAATTCCTGCGTGTTGCAAATTGCTGTGGGCAAGCATCGAATACTGTTGCCTGGGGATATTGAGCGATTTCGCGAACGTCAATTAGCTATCGACTACGGCGACACGCTGAGCAGTACGATCTTGGCGGCACCCCATCATGGCAGCAAGGCTTCTTCCAGCTATGCATTCATGAAGATGGTTAGTCCCGAGGTGGTAGTGTTTTCGGCGGGATACAGAAACAGTTTCGGGCACCCGCATCGGGAAATCGTGGCGCGTTATCGGCTCAGCGGTGCCCGAGTCCTGAATACCAGCGACACCGGTATGATCAGTTTTAGCTTCGACACGGAATCGACGGCGATGGTGACTTCCCTGTACCGACAACGGTGGCCGCGGTATTGGCGTTGAGCCGGCTGCGCCAAGTAGGGCACGAAGCGCTCAGGTTTCAGGCTAATGCTGGTATTGCCGATAATTCCATGGAGCTAGGTGAGCTGTTCCGTAATCGCGCGATTATGGTAAAGTGACGCGCCGATCGCAATGGAGGATTCGCGTGGTAGAAATTGTAACAGCGGGTGGCTGGTTAATGCTGCCTATCATTCTTTGCTCCATCGTGGCGATCGCTATCATCATTGAGCGCTTCTGGACGCTGAGCGCCGCCCGCATCACCCCCAGGTACGTGCCGGCCCGGGTCTGGACTTGGCTCAAGAACAACCAGCTGGATTCCACCAGGCTACGTGAACTGCGCCTGTCTTCGCCGCTGGGACAGCTTCTTGCGGCCGGCTTGCTCAGCGCCAAGTATGGTCGCGCCGGAATGATCGACAGCATCGAACAGACTGCCGCCCAGGTTATTCACGATATGGAGCGTTATTTGAGTACCCTGGGCACGATCGCGGCGATCACCCCCTTGCTCGGTCTGTTGGGTACCGTGGTTGGCATGATCAGGGTGTTCAACGAAATTATGTTACAGGGCACCGGTAACGCCAATGCTCTCGCCGGCGGCATTTCAGAGGCGTTGATTTCTACCGCGGCAGGTCTCACTGTAGCAATTCCTACCTTCATGTTTCATCGTTACTTCACCCGCAAGGTCGACTCCCTGGTGCTAAATCTGGAGCAGGAATCCATCAAGCTCGTGGATGCCTTACATAGCGACAGGAAAGTGGAGGTGAAATAAATATGGCTGCGACTGCAACCTCGAGCGCGACAGAATCTCCGTGAAGTTCAAACGCAGAATTCGAGAAGAGCTGACTATTAACATAACGCCATTGATCGACGTGGTGTTTCTGCTATTAATATTTTTCATGGTAACAACCACTTTCAGCAGTGAGACCCGCTTGCTGGTAAACTTGCCTGAAGCGACTGCGGTCATGGCGGAAACCCCGCCTGCTCAGATTGAAATTCTGGTCACCCGAGAAGGCAAGTATCTGATTAACGGGCGGGCCCTGGTAAATAGTAGAATCGATACCCTGATGCGCGGGCTGGCACTGGAGTCCGCTGGCGATATAATGTTGCCGATCTTGTTAATAGCTGATGCCGAGGCCACCCATCAGTCGGTGATAACGGCGATGGACGCCATTGGCAAATCAGGATTCACCAGGATGAATATAGCAACCCAGCGACCGGCTGTGGTGGAGGGGCAAACCCAGGACCGCAACTGAAACCACTATGGCAAAGACAGAACACATGGAATCCAATCAAAACGGTTGGCAATTATATCGACGCCTGATCGCCTATGCGTCGCCCCATCGTCTGGCTATCGGCTGCAGTGTTTTCGGCTACCTGATCTTTGCTTTGACGACGCCGGCGACGACCTGGTGGCTGGGCTGGACCATAGATGCAATCACCGCCGAAGACTACGACGAAGTTCGTCTCCTGAGTCCTCTGATCTGTGTAGCCATCGTCTTTGTTCGGGGCATTGGTGGATTCATGGGCAGTTATTCCCTGGCCAATATCTCCAACCACGTAATTCATGCGCTGCGTTGTGAATTGATCGATCACCTGATCAAGTTGCCCGCCACCTATTTCGATAAAAATACATCCGGCCGCCTGGTGTCGAAGCTTACCTATGACGTCAATCAGATCACCGGGGCGGCAAGTAATGCGGCGGCGGTGGCAATCAGAGAAGGCTTTGTGGTGATGGGTCTGCTTGGCTTCCTGATGTTTAAGGACTGGAAACTGAGCCTGACGTTTCTGCTCATTGCGCCATTGGTAGGCAAGATCGTCACCATCGCCTCCAAGCGCTTTCGTCGTTACAGCACCCAGATGCAGGATTCGATGGGGGATGTAACCCAGATAACTGATGAGTCGATCAAGGGGCATCGAGTCATTCGAACTTTCAATGCCGCGGATTTCGTTAGCAAGAAGCTGCTCGCCGCCAGTGAGAGAAATCGACGCCAGAACATGAAGATGGCGCTTACCCGTAGCGCCAGCACACCAATCATCCAGTTAATCGTGAGTTTCGCGCTGGCCATCCTGGTGTGGCTGGCCTTGTCGCCGGAGTTCTTCGCCGATAAAACCCCGGGAGACTTCGTAGCGTTTCTCGGGGCCGCCGGATTGCTGGCAAAACCGATTCGGCAACTGTCGCAGATCAATTCCGTGATTCAGCGTGGCCTGTCGGCCGCCTACAGCATTTTCTCCCTGATTGATGAGGCGCCGGAAAAAGATCAGGGCAGTCATACTTCGGAGCGGGCAGCGGGCCGAATCAAGTTCAAGGATGTGGGGTTTTCTTATAACGATGCCACGCTGGCTCTAGATGGCATTAGCTTCGTTGCCGAACCGGGCCAGACGATTGCCCTGGTGGGCAAGTCAGGCAGCGGAAAATCCAGCCTGGTTAGCCTGATCCCGCGTTTTTACGAGTTTGACCAGGGCACGATCACCCTCGATGGGATTCCGATTCAGCAGTACTCTCTGCACAACTTGCGCCAGCACATTTCTCTGGTGTCGCAAAAGGTGGTGTTATTCGATGGTACGGTTGCCGAGAACATCGCCTACGGCAGCGAGTCAGTGGCCAGGGATAAAATTATTACCGCGGCCGAGAATGCCCACGCCATGGAATTTATAAGCCAGCTCAATGATGGTCTGAATTCCCAGGTGGGAGATGATGCCAGTCACTTCTCCGGGGGCCAACGTCAGCGCATCGCTATCGCTCGGGCATTACTAAAGGATGCGCCGATACTGATCCTCGATGAGGCGACCTCGGCGCTGGACTCGGAATCGGAGCAACATATACAGGAGGCGTTAAAGACATTGATCAAGGGCCGCACTACATTTGTCATCGCGCATCGTTTATCGACCATTGAGAATGCGGACCTGATACTGGTCATGGAGCGGGGCCATATCGTGGAGTCGGGAATACACTCCGAATTACTGGCCAGCAACGGCCAGTATGCACGGCTTCACAAGATCCAGTTCTTAGGGAACGAAGCGGCACCGAAGCAATGAATTTCCTCGAACGGGCATGGCTTAAACAAGCTCCGTGGTTGCATGCGCTGTGGCCGTTGGCGTGGATTTTTCAAGTGCTCAGTCGCTACCGCCAAAAGATGCAGCGGCCTGCGTCCCGCCCTGAATCTCATACCGTGCCGGTGATCGTCATCGGTAATATCAGCGTCGGCGGCACCGGTAAAACGCCGCTGCTGATGGCGCTGGCGAATCACTTTCTGGAGCAGGGTATCAGGCCCGGCATAATCAGTCGGGGTTACGGCGGTAGCACTCCCGACTATCCCCTGGCAGTAACCACAGCCACCGCCGTGGACATCTGCGGTGATGAAGCTCTGCTTATGCTGCAACGGACGGGATGCCCGGTAGTTGTCGATCCAGATCGCGAGTCGGCACTGCGCCGCCTGCTGGAAAATGAGTCCGTCGATGTGATCTTGAGTGACGACGGCCTACAGCATTACCGACTACATCGCGACATCGAAATCGCTGTGGTAGACGGCCAGCGTCTGTTTGACAATCACCTGTGTTTACCGGCAGGGCCATTGCGTGAACCGGTTTCGCGCCTGCGATCGGTCGACTACATTGTTGTTAATGCCGAGGCCAACACCGAGTTGGCTGAACTCGAATCTGCCACCACCATGGAACTGATTCCCCGCTTCCTGATCAACCTCGGTAACGGGGAAAAAAGGCCGTTCGCCGGCGCGCCGTTTTCCATGGGTAACAAGATCCAAGCGGTGTCTGCTATCGGTAATCCGGAGCGTTTCTACCAATTGCTGAATACGCTCCCCTACCAATTGGAAAAATTCAGCTTCAGGGATCATCATCTGTTTTCCGAAAGCGATTTTGAAGACCAGGGTATTGATATGCAGCAACCGGTCGTCATGACTGAAAAAGATGCGGTAAAATGTCGACAATTCGCCAAGCCGAATTTTTGGTACCTGTCGGTCGATGTGAAGCTGCAGCAGGAATTCCTCGGCCCATTGCTGGAACAGTTGGAAAAATTGCGCAAGCATTAACCGAATGCGCCGTAGTGTTATCAAAGGATCTCTATGCTTGATCAAAAACTATTAAATATTCTGGTATGTCCGGTCTGCAAGGGCGATCTGCGCTATGACAAGGCCGCCGCCGAGTTGCTGTGTTTCGCAGATGCAATGGCTTTTCCGATTAGAGACGACGTGCCGGTTATGCTCAGCACCGAAGCCAGGAAAATTTCCGCTGAAGAACGAGACAAGTACCGGTGACTTTCTCGGTAGTAATTCCAGCCAGGTATGCCGCCAGTCGTTTGCCCGGCAAACCCCTACTGGACATCGCCGGCAAACCCATGATCCAGCGCACGTTCGAGCAGGCCCAGGCCAGTGCCGCCACTGCAGTCTATATTGCCACCGACGATGAGCGCATCAAGACCGTGGCCGAAGGCTTCGGCGCCAGGGTCTGCATGACGTCTGCCGAGCATCGCTCCGGCACCGATCGCTTGCAGGAAGTCGCGGCGCAGTTGCGCCTCGAGGATCAGCACATCGTCGTCAATGTGCAGGCCGACGAACCCCTGATTCCGCCGGAGGCGATCGACCAGGTGGCAAATATTCTCGCCGCCAACGCGGACGCCGGCATCGCCACCTTGTGTGAAACAATCAGCTCGCAAGAGCAGATCGATAATCCCAATGTAGTCAAGGTGGTCATCGACAATCAGGGCAATGCCCTGTATTTCAGCCGTTCCGCTATTCCCTGGCAGGGCAGCGTTTCCGCCAGGAATTGCTTCCGTCACATCGGCATCTATGCCTATCGGGTATCGACCCTGAATCAATTCGTGCAATGGGCGCCATCGGAGCTGGAAGTTCAGGAAAAACTCGAGCAGCTGCGTGTGCTCAGCAATGGGGTCAAGGTCAGAGTCCAGCTCGCACTCTGCGAGCAAGCCATACCACCGGGTGTGGACACAGAGCACGAGCTGGAGGCGGTACGCAGCTTCCTTGCAGAAACTTGATCCATGGTTTCCTCCGCGTCTGGATGCTCAGCCTCATGACTGCAAATATTCAGGTTCTAATGGTGTGCCTGGGTAATATCTGTCGCTCTCCCACGGCACATGGTGTTTTCAATAATCGCATTAAAAATGCAGGTTTAGCGGATAAAATTCACGTAGATTGTTCTGGTACAGGGAATTATCACATTGGTGAAAAACCGGACCGGCGCAGCATCGAAACTGCCGCCCAGCGAGGTTACGATCTGAGCAGTTTTCGCGCCCGGCAGGTACAAGCCAATGACTTCGAGAGATTCGACTATATCCTGGCCATGGACAATGCCAACCTGAGGGATTTGCAGGCCCGTTGTCCTCAAGCCTACCTGTCAAAGCTGCAGTTGTTCCTGGATTATGCCGGCGCCGACTGCGAGGCGGTACCAGATCCCTATTTCAGTGGCGCCGAAGGCTTCGACGTGGTGCTGGATCTGATAGAGGATGCCAGCGATGGCTTGCTGGCTTACATCCGCGACCGGCATTTCCCCGACCCGGTTGGCGGCTAGCGATGTTGAACACAGCCAGTCAGATTCAGCAGCAGGTGCAGCTCGCCGCCTATAACAGCTTTGGGGTGCCGGCGATGGCAGCCTATTTCGCCGATGTCAAGAGTCTCGGTGAGCTGCGCCGAGCGCTGGAGTTCGCCAGGGACAAAAATCTGTCCGTGCAGATTCTGGGTGGCGGCAGTAATGTGCTGTTTGTTAAAGACTATGCGGGCCTCATCTGCCACATGAATATTCAAGGCATCAGCCATCTTCCTGAGTCCGGAATGGTGCAGGCCAGCTGCGGCGAAAACTGGCATGAGTTTGTATCTTATTGCATGAATAATTCTCTGTATGGCTATGAAAATCTGGCACTTATTCCTGGGTCGGTAGGGGCGGCGCCGATTCAGAATATCGGTGCCTACGGGGTCGAACTCGCGCAGTTCCTGGTAGAGATTGAGGTACTGGACAGGGAGCGCGACGCGGTGCGCAATTTCTCCAGGGCTGAATGTGAATTTGGCTATCGCGACAGCGTTTTCAAACAGCAGTCGAGCCATCGCTACGTCGTGCTCTCGGCTAGCTTCAAATTGTCTGCGCACAACCTGCCCAATCTCGACTACCAGGCTTTGAAAGCGGCGCTGCCAGAGCCTGGGGTTACCCCACAGCAGGTCTATGACACGGTGTGCCGGATTCGGCGCTCGCGGCTACCGGACCCTGCCGAACTGGGCAATGCCGGTAGTTTCTTCAGGAATCCTGTGGTTTCCCGGGACAAGTACGATGCGCTGCAGAGCGAGCATGGCGAGGTTCCCAGCTATGCCACTGAGGATGAGCATCTGGTCAAGATCCCGGCGGCGTGGCTACTGGACCGGGCCGGTTGGAAAGGCAGAAGGCGCGGACCTGCCGGAGTTTACGAACGACATGCATTGGTGTTAGTGAACACTGGCGAGGCCCGTGGCGAGGACATTCTGTTGTTGGCGCAGGAGATGAGTAGTTCTATCCTCAGCCAATTCGGTATCGGCCTAGTGCCGGAAGTGCAGATCATCTAGCATCGGCAAATCTTCAGGGTCTCCAGCACCAGATCTCGATTCTCTGACCCGGAGAGGATTTCCTTCAAGCACATTTGTTTAGCGGTGAATCAGGTGGTAATAATTGTCTCAAAAGTCGTAGGTTGAACCCCGAAGCCGCTTCCAATGTGCGTTAAAACACCCTAAAGTCTGTCGCGACCCCCTTCACAGTTTATGGTGACAACGCAGGATCATGTCAGAGCCCGCCCCCGCGCAGTTTGACCACAAGCACTGTCTTGCCAACTTGACCGCGAGACCCGGTGTTTATCGGATGCTGGATGCTGGCGGCAAGGTCATCTACGTGGGCAAGGCCCGCAGCCTCAAGAGCCGCGTCAGCAGCTATTTTCGGGTCTCCGGGCTGGCTACGAAGACGATGGCAATGGTGGCGAAGATTGCGGATATCGAGGTTACCATTACCAATAGCGATACCGAGGCCCTGCTACTGGAGCAGAGCCTGATAAAAACCCACCGGCCCACCTATAACATCCAGCTGCGGGACGACAAGTCTTACCCTTACATCCTCCTGAGCGCGACGGATAAATATCCCAGGTTGGGATTCTACCGCGGCGCTCGCAAGGGCAAGGGGCGTTTCTTCGGTCCCTATCCCAGCGCCCATGCAACCCGGGAGACTCTTCAGGTTTTACAGAAGGTTTTCAAGGTAAGGCAATGTGAAGACAGCTATTT
>Ga0207991_1000609_pt1 | contig 23680 bp, 18 predicted proteins | sample ETN07SmetaG_FD_185786 | JGI IMG/M metagenome (GOLD analysis project Ga0207991, IMG submission 185786) | Marine microbial and viral communities from oxygen minimum zone, Eastern Pacific Ocean - ETNP2014F14-07SV275 (SPAdes) (version 2) | ecosystem: Environmental > Aquatic > Marine > Oceanic ...
CATGCAGGCTGCTCTTGACGCATTAAAAAGTACTGATTAAATTAATTTTACTATCAACTCATACATCAAGCCCCGCCCATTAGCGGGGTTTTTTGTTTAATATAAAATGTAACTATATTTTCCAAATACGATGTTGGAGGAGATTTTTTTACCATTTTGGTTTATTAATCGGTCTTAGTGGTATAACTACGCGAAAACGAAGTTGGGAGTTCTCCTCAAGTTGAAAGCGTCCACCAAGACTTGGCCCATCACCCTGACCACCCAAGAATTTCAGCGATTTTGCCTGAACATCGCCTGAACCCGATTCCTTTCCATCAATTCGCCAATGACCGGAACGGAGTGTGGGTGTGGGGTCGTAGGTTACTTCAAGTTCCAATTGCACTCGCTCATCGTATTCTAACTGAAAGATGATAGAAACGTGTGTTGTTGCCCCATCGCGCTTCCCACTTACTTGGTAATTGGTCACAGTGCGGGACTGGTAGAAACCGTCGACCCATTCATCGAATATAGGCTCATCATTATTGGTACATCCTACAAATAATAGGATAAGAAATACCCTGAGCGTACTAATAATTTTGACTAACACGATGTTCCTTTTATTAAAAAAAATAGACAATTATATAGTTCATAGTATAAAATATATAACCAATAACTGAGAATGCATAATTTCTTTCCTATTGTACAGATGCTTTACATATATCCAGGTGGAAGGTCTCACGGGGAAATTTTTGTTTATAGACATTTTCAATTATATATAATATTATTATGACCGACTCTAAAATTTATCGATAAGATTTTGAAGATTGTTTTGCTGGTAATAGACTGACCCAGCCTAAATAATAATATGAAAGAGAAAAAGAGATGTTGATAAAATTGGTAAGATGTTAGTTAATGATAAAGACCTGTTATATTGATTAAACCTTTATCAGTCGGTATTTTCATTTTTAATGATGTGGATGTTCTCGACTTCACCGGCCCCTTCGAAGTTTTTTCCATAACCCGTAAGCAGGCAAGCGGCGTAGAACAGTATCTCTATTCTGTCTGCCTCATCGGGCCCACTGATGGTGCCATAACGACAAGAGGTGGTATGGAGGTGAAGCCCCATTTTTCCATTAACTCACATCCTCAACTGGACCGGCTTATCATCCCCGGTGGCTACGGTACCCGGCCGCTCATGCATGATGAATCCTTGATTAAATGGCTTGGTTCATTCGATCCACGAAGCACACGGTTGGCGTCTGTCTGTACTGGGAGTTTACTTCTCGCCAGCGTTGGCCATCTTGACGGGAAGAGTGCCACTACCCACTGGACCGTCCTTGATATGATGGAAGAAACATTTCCAAAAGTTAAGGTGGATCGGAACCGCCACGTCATTATAGATGAAGAAGTTTTCACCTCCGCAGGAATCTCCGCTGGTATCGATCTTGCCCTTCAGATGGTCCGACTCGATTTTGGGGATGAACAGGCAAATTGGACAGCCCGCCACATGGAGTACCCCTTTGATAGTGACAACTTTCAGCGACGACTCGATATGAATCCCACGCTTTGAAAAGCGAATGCCCCGCCCATTAGCGGGGTATTTGTTTATGGGGGTATTATTAAATTTGGTATATGAGAATATTTTATACATTTAAAAATTCATATAAAATGTGGAAATTATGAAATTTCAATTTTCATTAACTTTAATAGTAGTTTTTCTCTCAATAACGACATCTTTTTGTCAGACTTATCCAGGAATTATGATAAATATTTTTGGAGGAACTTTTACCATGGGAAACAATAACCCGCCTCCATTGTTTGATGATCAAGATCCGGAACATTTGGTAATCATAGACGATTTTAAAATGGGTGAAACAGAAGTCTCTAATGCGTATTATGTTATTTTTCTTAACGATATGGTGTTCCTTGGTAATCTAATGGTTGAAGAAGGAATTCCAGGTGATTGGTCAAGTGATTCAACTGAAATAGCCAATGGACATGCATGGAGTATAATGGCTGACAGTACAATAATAGGTGAGTGGTCAGGAGAAGTGCTTATTAAACTAAGCAATATTGCTGGTGGTGGACAAGACCCTCTAAATAGGTGTTGGATTGAATGGGACTCAACTTCAAATACGTATAGTGTAGTGACAGGTTATGAAAATTGGCCTGCTTCTTGGGTAAGTTGGTATGGTGCTATGATGTATGCAGACTATTATGGCGTATCACTACCAACGGAAGCTGAATGGGAATATGCAGCAAGAGCAGGACAACAATTAGAATACCCCACCAATGATGGTTCCCTAAGTTACAGTCAAGCTAATTACGGGAGTTTTGGATCGACATCTGACCCAAATTATTTACCATACCTATCTGCTGTAGGGGATCTTTTTCAACCCAATCCCTTTGGACTTTTTAATATGACAGGAAATGTTTCCGAATGGTGCTTAGATTGGTATGATGCAGATTTCTACCAGATTATTATTGATAGTAATTACTGTTGTAATCCTATTAATAATAACGTACCTGATGGTATAGATGTAAAAGTACTTAGAGGTGGAAACTATACATACCCAGGAGCTTTTGCAATGAGTAGCCATCGTTTTGACACACCACCTTTTGTAACGACAGACCATATGGGATTTAGAGTAGTTATAAGAGCACAACTTGATGCTAAGAATGAAATACTTTTACCGAAAACCTTTGCCCTACATCAAAATTACCCCAATCCCTTCAACCCAGTTACAACACTGCGGTACGATTTACCAGAAAAGAGTCTCGTGAATATTACCATCTACGACCTGCTTGGTAGGCAAGTAACAACCTTAATCAATCAAACCCAAGACGCTGGTTATAAGTCAGTAATCTGGGACGCTACCAATGATTATGGTAAACCAGTGAGTGCAGGCATCTATTTATATCAGATCCATGCTGGTCAATACATTAGCACTAAAAAGATGGTGCTGTTAAAATAGATTCTTTAGTTAGGTAAACATCAAGCCTCGCCAAGTAGCGGGGTTTTTTGTTTATGGACATTTAGGACTGGCGGGGTGTAAAATTGGTTATATGAAGCGATGTATCTATATACTTCCGGTATTAATAGTTTGTTATCTAGATAACCTATATGCCCAATCTCTCTCTGATAATTTCAGTATGCCAATGTGGAGTTATAATAAACCTCATCCTTACCCAAACGATGACTGGTATAATTTATTCGAACCAATAAAACTGAATAAGAAATACAAAAATGTTAAATCAATTTCTGTTTTTGAAGGTGATAAATCAACTAAATATCACTATGATTATGAAGGAGATTTGAAAATGATAGAAAAAATAAACGGGGAAAGAATAGAGTATACTATAAGTATAAAATATGATAATAAAAATTGTATTACATCCGCATTTATGTCTGGATATATAAACGAAAGGAACGAGTATACTTACAATGATGAAGGCTTGCTTATTAGGAATGTCGCTTTCTTATATGATGATAATCAAAATAGTGATAATCAATATTTAGCACATACATTTGAATACGACTCTACAGGTAGAATAATTAAAATACTCCAATATGCTAAGAAGCTGGGTTCATCAACATACCCTGTAGAAACAGAATTAATTCTTTATTGGACATTTGCTTACGATAATCTTGGAAGTGAATATACAAGAATGATGGAACAGCGGTATAATGCAATAAATGATGAATGGCAACAAACGTTCATCTACAGCCATAAAAATTGGGATAACCCTAAAAAATACCAAACTTTTGAAAATGGCGAGCTTGTAAAAGACAATAAAATTATTAAATCAATTTATCTATTTAATTATGATAGGGGTGGTAACTATTTAGGCTATGAATATAAACTATGGGGGAAGGTAGAGAAATCCTTGAAATATCATTATGATACGAATGGATTATTAATATCTTCGGAAGAATACGTGTGGAACCCAAATTGGGGTGGAAAATTGGAGAAAAAGCATGAATACAAATTCAAGTTCACTTTCTGGTAATATTTTTTATGCGCTTCCTAGCGTGATTACTACCATGGTACTATATTCTATAATATTTTGTGAACAAACTGGAAAAGAAAAAAAGGAGATCAAGTGCGTTTAAATTCATTAATTATTTCAATCTTACTTGGGAGTATCTTTACAATGAATAGCTGTGCTAAACATTCTGTTGAGTTTGATGTTTTTTTGAACAATTTCATTGAAACTACATTTGAATTGGAACCCACATTCGGGGTTTATATGGGTCGACATGAATTTGACGGTCAGCTTCCAAATTGGTCTAAAGCAGGCATCATGAAGCATATTGAATTTCTCAAGGATTCCCGTTTTAAAACAGTGGGTTTCGAAGATGAAAATCTGAGTGCAGCGCAGCAGTTTGATAAAAAATATCTCTTAGCCGTTATTGATGAACAGCTCTTCTCGCTGGATGAAGCTAGGCTCCCATTTACCAATCCGGTGTTTTATGGAGCAATTGGACCTGATGTATATCTTTCCCGGGAATACGCCCCCCTTGAAAAGCGGATGAAAGCATATACGGTTTACGCAAATAATGTGCCTATTGCTGTAGGACAAATCATTGAAAACATGGAAACGCCCTTGCCTAAGACTTTTGCCGAGGTAGGCAAACGAATTTCCCATGGACTGGCAACCCATATGAGTGATGGTGTTCCAGGGATTTTTTCTGGTGTTGATGATACAACTCTGCAGTCCAAATTTTTAATAGCAAATGGTATTGCCACCGCTGCCATGAAAAAGTTGGGTGACTGGTACGAATCCCAAATTGAAACGGCTACAGATGATTATGCCCTGGGTGAAGATCAATATAAAAAAATGTTGTGGATGAGTGAACGTGTAAATACGCCTTTAGATGAATTAGAAACGATTGCTCTTGTTGACCTAGATCGTAATACGAAAGACCTCGTGAATGCCTGCGAAGAGTTTGCTCCTGGTGAATCCATTACCGATTGCGTTGCGAAAGCCCAGGCAGATAAGCCGGAGGGTGGAGCGGTTGAAGGTGCACGAGCTCAGTTATCCGATCTAAAGCAATTCTTGATCGATAATGATCTTGTTTCCATTCCGGGGGATGAAGAGTCACTCGTGGATGAGGCACCTCCACATAACCGCTGGAATTTTGCCTACATAGAGATCCCGGGACCTTATGAAAAGGGGCTGCCTTCCATTTATTACATTGCACCACCTGATCCCAGCTGGTCAAAAGAAGAACAGCGAAATTATGTTCCGGGAAAATCAGACCTGATGTTTACCTCTGTGCATGAAGTGTGGCCAGGACATTTCCTGCATTTCCTGCATGCGAACCGGTCGGACCGAATGATGGGACGGATCTTTCAAGGTTATGCCTATACGGAAGGGTGGGCCCATTATTCAGAAGAACTCATGATCGAAGCTGGTCTCGGAAATGGTGACCCTAAATACCAGATCGGACAGATCTTGAATGCTACGTTGCGAAATGTCCGATTTCTTTCTTCGCTTAAGCTTCATACCCAGGGAATGAGTGTGGCTGAATCTGAAATAATGTTTGTTGAACTGGGTTTCCAGGATGCTGGAAATGCCAAACAGCAGGCCGCACGGGGTACGTTTGATCCGGGTTATTTGAATTATAATATTGGCAAACTCATGATTCAAAAATTACGATCGGACTGGTGTGTTGACAAAGGTGGTCGCAAAGCCTGGAAAATATTCCACGACACATATCTTTCCTATGGCGGTCCGCCAATTCCATTGGTTCGAGAAGACATGCTCGGTGCTGCTGATGATGGAGAATTGTTTTAATTAGTAAAACATCAACCCCCGCCAATTAGCAGGGTTTTTTGTTTATAGACATTTAGGACTGGTGGGGTGTAATATTGGTTTCTCAAAGATAATAAAAGGATAATAAGATGAGCAAGATATTACCAATTTTATCAATTCTAATCCTGTTCTCTTGCGATAAGGTGTTGCAAAAGAAACAAATGTATTCCGTTGAAATCACTTCTTGTCTTTTTAAAGATGATGACTTTAATCGCTCAGAGATCACAGGTAAACCATTACCTGTTTATATGTATGTATACGAGAGTGAATTTCTTATATGGGAAGCGAGATTAGGTAAATATCGGGGGATCCACAACTATGATAATTCGAGTGTCGAAGATAGAATTGCTCTTATATCATATAATCCCGAATATAAATATCGAATTGAAATACGAGATAAGGCTATTATATCAGAAGAAAAGGGATATACTAAGACATGGGCAAAAGGATTTCCTTTTAAGCCTACATTAGAAAGACTGAGCGTGGGGAATTATGGTTCACAGATTGGATTTAAAAGTGTCGCTCTTAAAACAATGGAGTATCGCCCTAACAAAAGATTAAAGAAATATAGTTCTGATCAATGAGGATATATTAGATATTAAATGGGTGATAAGTATTTGGCTAACTATATCTAATTATCGAGCCCCGCCCATTAGCGGGGTTTCTTGTTTTAATTATCCCGCAAGCTGATAGATAGGTTGATCATAAGTCGGGTTCATAACCCAAATGGTGCAGGTTGGCTTTTGCTGGTATTGCCAATAACACTAAATTCTAACGTGCCTTATATTTCAAGGAATCAAATAGACTTATTACTATTGAAAGTGGTCCATGAAGCAGAAACAGAGCAGTAAAATTTCAAGGCGTAGATTCCTGCGTTCAAGTACAGCAGCAGGGCTGGTACTAACGCCACTCCATTCATTATTGAGTGTTAAGAACATAGATACAGGTTCAACAAAAAGTATTGTTGTGATCGGAGCCGGTCTTTCTGGTATCAGTTGCGGCTATGAACTCGTTCAGCATGGATACGATGTAACCGTTTTGGAAGCCCGTTCCCGACCAGGAGGAAGAGTCCAGACATATCGGGATCCTTTTGCAGATAATCTCTATGCCGAAATGGGCGCTGAATATGTAAATGAAAGTGATCAGTTTGTTCACAGCTATTGTGACAAATTCGGATTAGAAGTGTTGCCCGCCAAGCAATATGATGGAATTTACCTGCGCGGTAAACGTTACGTAATGGCTGATTTCAAGCACTTTAAACAGGCCTTACCTTATGCGGGAACGGAAGGAGGGAATTTATTTGGCCAAGAATATCCATATATTGAAAGATGGGTCACTATGATTAAATCAATTGATGATCTTCCGCAGAAAGTATTGGACCTGGATAATATATCTGTGGCTGAATTGCTTAAACGGGGTGGCGCACCAAAGGATGTGGTAGAATTGTATACCTATACCAATGCGACGGAAAGTACCGCATTGCCTAAGAATATGTCCGCATTATCCATGGTCCTGGCAAATTACCAAGCATCTGCTTTTAGTGAAAATACGGTAGAAGGGCGCATCTTTGGTGGTAATGACCAATTAGCGAAAAAGTTTGCTAAAATAATCGCCGCTAATGTGCACTATAATTGTCCAGTAAGGAAGATCAAGCATAGCAAGGATGAAATTGAAGTTTTCTTTGAAGAAAGTGGCAGAAGAACATCTATAAAAGGGGATCGTTGTGTAATTACTATGCCAGTGTCTATGTTGCGACGAACGGCCATTGAACCCTATTTTCCGGATGATAAGATGCATTGTATTCGTGAGCAGAGTTACGGTCATGTCATGAAGATTGCTATGCAGTTTAAACGCCGTATATGGGATGAATCTGGTAGTATTGGCCAGCGCGTATTTACCGATACCCCATTGCGTCGAGTTTATCATCATTCCATAGATCAACCAGGTCCGCGTGGCATACTGCTCTCATTTACGTCTGGGGCTGATGCGATGAAACTGGGCAGGATGTCGGAAAATCGACGCTTAAAGGTTGCGCATGATACCGCTGAAAAACTGTGGCCAAACACCCAAAAGACATGGGAATCTGGCATAAGCAAATACTGGAACGAAGACCCCTGGCTGCGAGCTAGCTATTCTCTCGCAGGTGTGGGGCAAAAAGACTTCCGTGACATATTAAAAAGACCGGAAGGCCGCGTACATTTTGCAGGCGAACATACATCGATTTACCGCGCGTCTATGAACGGTGCTATTGAATCTGGTGTTAGAGCCAGTCAGGAAATTATCGAAACTGGAAACTAAGCGATAATTTCTCTGTAATTTGATAGGATTTAGTAATAGGAGAATGTATGGTATCCAAGAGATTCTTTGGTACTTCAGCTTGTGGCGGTGCGACCCAACACTTTCCTGTTTTTTATCAGGTAATCCTGTGTTTGGTGATGATTATAACAAACCAGTTTGTGCTAGTATTTACCTACATCAGATACAGGCTGGGGAATACCTGCAGACCAAGAAGATGGTACTATTGAAATAGGTTCTTTAAATAGTAAAACATCAAGCCCCGCCAATTAGCGGGGTTTTTTGTTTATAGACATTCAGTTGTCTAGATTAAAAGCCTCATTGTATGCCCTGTAACCACCTTGTAGAAGTGCTACAAACGCAATTGCAGATGATGTCATTTACCGATAGAAATAGTCCAATCCACGATGACGATTCAACCTACTACGAGAAAATACCAGATCACCTTTTTTAAATTATATAGCAAATAATTACTTTGCCAATGCTTCCTGTAATTTTATGTTTGTTTCGCGGAGCCTTCCTGAAAGCATTTTAATAATTTGTTGCATAATCTCAGAATTTCCAGCCATTAATTCGTAAAAACCATCCTGTGCAATTTTTAGGACTGTTGTTTCCGCTTCTGCAGTAGCATCCGCTGAACGAGGTTCTTGATCCAAAAGCGCCATTTCCCCCAACACCGTACTCTTCCCGAGGGTCACAATATGATGTTCTCCCTTATGAATCCTCACGTTTCCATCTACCACGATATACATGGAATCACCATAGTCTCCTTCAGAAAACATGAGTTTTTCATCAGAGTGATATATTTCTTCAGAAATTTGAGCGATTCTGGTAAGAACATCACCGGGGATATTCTTAAATAAATCAACTGATTTTAACAGGATAGTTTTTTCGAGTATTGAATACATATCGGTCTCCTTGTTCAAACTGAACTTTTCTAAAGGAATTATCTCCTTAATTTTACCGGATTCATCTTCAATCCGGCTAAATAATTGATCAATAAAAATTGTCTCCTGGATTTTATCCCAGTCGATCTTTTCTAATAAGTCCTGGCGATTACTTTTGATAATGTAATTAAGTGCGATTGCGGCTTTCCACTTATGCGCACCATGAATCCAAAAGAGTATCAAATCATCAAATTCAACTAGTAATTCATTAAACAAATCTTTTCCAGCTTTTACTTCATCAATATCAACATCGATGAGTGGCATAGTCAGTTTGCGGTTTCCCGGGGAAAAGGTGGTATCCACCAACTCCAACACATAAGGCATTAATTCCGAATCTTGGTTGGCAACATATTGAATATAGGTTTCAATGGGTGTATTTGGATCATGCAAAACACCCAACTTTAACATAATTTGAATAAATTTCTTTATATCACTTTCTATGTGGTCTCTGATTAAAAAACAATTCTCATCATCAGGTAAACATTGTAAAAATAATACCAGTTGGTATGGTCTTTTAGCAATGGAATCCAAGTTTATATCTATCCCTTTTATAAAATCCTCAGATGGATGATCTTCCCTGGCCACAGACAATAATGAGTTGGTTACTTCTGCCAAGATGTTTAGATAAGTTTCGTCTAACCCTTTTTGTAATATCTTCGATGAATTTTCCACTTTATAGTGTTTTAAACAGCGAATAATTCCCATTCGCAGTGGGAATTCGCTATCCTTTTTATATAACCATTTATCCAGATTATTTAATACTAATTCTTCATCAAATCCAGATAAAGCATGTCGAGCTTGCATGGCAGTTTTTGGATAGGCCAAATTTCCAATTATATGATCCGTTAAATCCGGATTGTCTCTGGTTGAAGCAATCCGCAAAGATTCTTCCCGAATTTCTGGTGAGTCACGATGTAGAAAATCAATCAATTTTTCATCATTCATGATCCCCATGGGCTTATCTAAAAACTGGAGGCCTGCTTTTATCTTTTTCACATCTGGACTGTTCAATAATTTCTGTAAAACTGTCTTGGCATCATTTTCATGACTATTCATTTTCAATAATGAACAGGCACTGGCTGATCTGATCTCCAAATCAGCACTTGATAGGTTCTGATGTAATTCATCTGAAACTGGTGAAAGTTTTCTTTCTCCTGCTACGGCAATCGCTTCAGATTTTATTTCTTCACTGTGTTTAACCGCATCGATAATAAATTGGTCCTCAATAATACTGGGTTGACTTCCTGCTAATTCAAGAATTGCTTTTTTCACATTGGTTGATCCATTTTGAAATAATTCTGCTAATGTATTTTTCCATGGATCAAGAGGCATTGTTTTAATCAGATCTATTCCAAACAATTGCTTGAATTCATCCTTGTCCAATAATGTTTTATCAATAGTTTGGATGATGTGATTATCCGTTAGATCAAATTCTACATCTTCCAAATTCAATTGTCTTTTCTCAATAGCAATCATCAGTGTTTTAACATATCCGTTTTTCAACCGAAAACTATTCCATACCCAAAATATTATCGCTACCAGTGCCATGATGCTCAGGAGATGTAATTTATCAGTTGGGACAAATTGAAATTGCACCAAAACAAAAATGAGAATGCCCACTACTCCCTCTAGTGTTGCTCTGATTGCACTATCAATGACCGGTTTTGCCTGTTTTTTTCTATCCTTAGGAATGGGTAGCCAGAGAATTTCCTGAGCGGCGCTATTGATAGAAAATTTAAACACCTGATCAGAAAATTTTGCCATAAAGACCGATGCAAGGAGTGGGATCATTAGAAAACCTGATGTTCCAAAAGCGAGTGAAATAGGTAAAAATAGAAGTCCAGCAAGTATACCAAAGCGAGCTAAAACCATCCCGGTGATAAAAAACTGCATGAAAATCGTAGCCGCTCCGGTAGCCATATAATAGGTACCGAAAAAACTTACCAAATCATCTTGGAGTGGGAATGTTTCAACTGCTGTCATTTTAAATTGATAATCGATTATCTTTGATATAAATGCTGCCAATCCGATGAGTAGAGCGATAGATTTTAAATAGGGGTCAAATTTGAATTTTATTTTTTTCTCTTTTGATTCTACTGCGGGTTTCTTTTTTTGTCTTTGTTTATCTTCAGGCTCCTTGTATTTCTTTATGAGCATGCCCATAATCACATACAAGCCAATAAAGAAAATGGTAAGGTATAGTAATTTCTCTGATCCAAACATTTTTACAAATGGTTTCAGGGAATACCCTGCCAAAATACCTGCCACCGATCCACCAGCGCCTAAAATACTGAACAATCTTTTTGCCTGCCGGGCATCAAACACTTCTCCGGCAAGCATCCAAAATTGTAATATAGAAAGGGAAACAACCACTTCCATAAATACGAATAAGAAAGGAATTAACCATTTTTCAGGGAGAGCGGTAATTGATTCACCAGCGGCAAACATGGTAAAAAGCCTGCTTAGAGAAATTTGTATAATTAACAGAGTTGCTGCAAAAATTGCCCCTCCAATGGTTATCACCTGAATTAAATCTTTTCCATCCGTAACTCGTTTATAAATGTTAATAACAATGACCATCGTTATGGCAATTGCCACAAACATCAAAGGCAGATAACTTCTGTCAAATAAATTCAGGAAGTATGCATCGCGGGCTGAACTGCCTGTGATGCTTGTTGCTACAACTGCAAAAAATTGAACAAACAGAATTAGTACCTGCTTGCGCTCGTCTTTTTTGATATTAAACAGTTTCAATTGGTCTTGCGGGTGACTATACTATGGTTAAAGATTGTTGATAATTATTTTTCAGATATTAAAAATAAAATTGAAATATTTGAAGTCTCAATATCCAAGGGGAACTACATTTTATATACTAAACTAGATCAAATGCAGCCCATTGACGATTTCAAGGCTTTCTGTTATTGTTATTAGCATCAAGAAGCGGGGTTATTTGTTTATAGACATTTATGGCTGTTGAGTGTACATTTAATTTAATGGAATTCTCAATTATTGTATTTCCCCCCGTACCCGTAACAGCTACTGATTTTAAAGACGTATTTCACAGGGGAGTGGAATGGAAAAAAATTACAGGTCACCAATTTAGTATCCATAATTGTAACGTTATTGTTGAAACAGAATGTAACTTCTAGCTGTGGCGACCAATAAAAGTACGTCCAAAGATGCAACCATTGCCCGTAATTTTATCCCAATTGGTAGGATGGGAAAATGTATAATTTGAAAGTGGAATTAATTGGGTAAGATCGATATTCTAAAAGAAGTACCGATCTTTGGTGATCTATCCGAATCAGACTTGCAGTCTGTTGTTGTTAATATGGAGTCCCAATCCTATAAAAAAGGCCGAATTATATTGAAAGAAGACAGTGTGGGCGAACATTGTTATTTTCTTATCCGTGGCCGGGTGAAAATCACCCGTATGAGTAGCGATGGAAGAGAGGTGATCCTGGCCTTATTGGGCCCAGGTGATTTCTTTGGTGAAATGTCACTTTTAAGTGGGGAATCACGCTCTGCGAATGTGATTGCGCTGGAAAAAACAAAAGCTATGACGCTGAATACGGAAGATTTCCTAAATACACTAGAATTACATCCCAAGGTAGCCATTGGTCTGTTGCGTGAATTAGCAATCAGGCTTCAAAAAAGTGATGAGCAAATAGCCAGTCTATCCTTGAGTGATGCTGAACGCAGAATTGCCATAACCCTTTTACGGATAGCGGAAGAACAAGGGACCATTCATCAGGGGAATGTCACAATTGATCCATTGCCTTCCCAACAGGATGTAGCTAATATGGCTGGGACGACTCGAGAAACTGTGTCACGTACCTATAGATTAATGGAAGAGGATGGCTATGTCAAGCGGGAGGGTCGGAAGCTTGTTATCTTGTATTTTAAACGGTTCTTGAGTGATTTTTCCTGAATCAGGATTCGTAACATCCCCGACATCATATCCCTAGGTTTTGATCATATTGGTATTTTCAGGACAACTTCTCTGGTGGAATAAAGTGATACCCTAACTTATATAAAAACCTCGTCAACCAGCGTTTTGTTTATAGACATTTAAGATAGTTGGAGCGTAATATTGCGCTGCTTGAATAATAACTGTCCTGGGTAAGAGCTATGAAACACGTTCTAATCAGTTTGGTACTTTTTACAACTGTTATTTTTCCCTCTCGAATTATTTCTGGGCAGAATTCAATTACTGCCCATACCATCTCAGACAGTGCTCATGAGGCTCGTTCTATCTTTGCAGCCGATGTAGATGGTGATGGGGACATGGATGTGCTCTCTGGTCATTATAACATTGCCTGGTATGAAAATGATGGTTCTGAGAGTTTCACCCCCCATACCATATCAACATCGGCGGCTTCATCTGTTTATGCGATTGATTTGGATGATGATGGGGATATGGATGTGGTGGGGTCATCCGCCGGTAGTGTTGGGTGGTATGAGAATGATGGTTCTGGGAGTTTCGCCACCCATAAAATCTGCAATCATTATTATCATCGCGAGTTCAAATCTGTCTATGCATTGGATGTGGATGGTGACGGGGATATGGATGTGGTGACGGCTTCATATTTTCCCAATGACAAGATCATGTGGTATGAGAATGACGGTTCACAATATTTCAACCACCATATCATCGCAGACAGTGCTCATGAGGCTCGTTCTGTCTCTGCAGCCGATATAGACGGTGATGGGGACATGGATGTACTCTCTGGGCATAATAACATTGCCTGGTATGAGTATGACGGTTTAGAGAGTTTCAACATTCATACCGTCGCAACCTCAGGTGTTTCATCTGTCTATGCGGTAGATGTGGATGGTGATGGGGATATAGATGTGGTAGGATCATCTGCTGGTAGTGTTGGTTGGTATGAGAATGATGGTTTTGAGAGTTTCACCACCCGTACCGTCTCAACCTCAGGAGCTTCATCTGTCTATGCGGTTGATTTGGACGGTGATGGGGATATGGATGTGGTGGGATCATCCGCTGGTAGTGTTAGTTGGTATGAGAATGGTGGTTCAGAGAATTTCACAACTCATATCATCACAACCGCTGCAGATGATGCACAATCTGTTTATACAGCGGATGTCGATGGTGACGGGGATTTGGATGTGCTATCTGCAGCACTCGGCGACAGCAAAATTTCCTGGTATGAGATTAATTATTCCCCTGTTGCTAATGATACAGCTATAACCTCGAGCGAGGATAGAGATTACACTGGAATGTTATCAGCATCCGACTCTGATGGCGATGCATTAACATATAGTATCATAATTGGTCCAGCCAATGGAAGGGCGACAGTATCTGATAATGCCACAGGTACATTCTCGTACCGCCCGGTGGAAGACTATACAGGGCTGGACAGCCTTATATTTAGCGTTACCGATAGTGTGCTTTCGGATATAGCAACGGTTTCAATTACGGTTACTGCAGTAAATGATGCGCCAGTAGCGGTTACTGCAGCAGTGACAACCGAGGAAGATATGGATTATGGTGGGTTAGTATCTGCTTTTGATATTGATAATGATCCATTGACTTACAGTCTACTAACTGAGCCATCGCATGGTACGGTAGCTATTACTGATAGCTCAGCTGGTACATATACCTACAGTCCTAAAGTAAATTATAATGGCAGTGATTCATTTACCTTTACTAGCAGTGATGGTACGCTTTCGGATACATCTAAAGTTTCTATTACAGTAACTTCTGTAAATGATTCTCCAGTAGCGTTTGCGGAAATAGTGACGACCAGTGAAGATACAAAATACAGCGGATCAGTATCTGCTTCTGATGTAGAAAACGATATATTGACATATAATATTCTCACCAATCCATCAAATGGTACTGTATCGATTACCAACAGTTCATTGGGGACATTTACCTACAGCCCTACGATAAATTATAACGGAGATGATTCGTTCACATTCACTGCCAATGATTATAATTATTCAGATACAGCGACGGTTTCAATTACGATCACTGCGTGGAATAATTATGCGCCAGATCAATTACCAGCAGTTCATTTGGGTAATTTACCTGCAGTCCTACGGCAAATTATAACGGTAGTGTGTCCAGGTATTTACCTATATAAGATACAAACTGGTGAATACATGCGGACCAGGAAAATGGTGCTGTTGAAATAGTTTCATTAAATAGGTAAACAACATCAAGCCCCGCCCACTTGTCCAGCGTAACGCAGTGCAGATGGAGCGGGGTTTTTTGTTTATGGACATTTAGTACTGGCGGGTTGTAATATTGCTCTTCAAGGAGGGTGAAATGAACGAAAATTATGATTTCGTAATCATTGGTGCCGGTTCTGCCGGTTGTGTGCTGGCTAACCGACTGAGTGCCGATGGTCAAAATAGCGTATTGATCCTAGAAGCCGGCCGGAACGATAAAAAACAGGATATACATATTCCTGCTGGTTTCCCAAAACTTTTCAAGACTGAATTTGACTATGATTACTTGACGACACCACAGGCAACCATGAAGGACCGGGAATTGTATCTGCCCCGGGGAAAAACCCTGGGGGGATCCAGTAGCATCAATGCCATGGTCTATATCCGTGGCAATCGACAGGATTATGATGAATGGAGTGCCCTGGGCAATGAGGGATGGTCGTACGATGAGGTTCTTCCATACTTCAAGAAGGCAGAAAACCAGGAAGTGATCAAGGATGAGTACCATGGTCAGGGTGGACCACTGAATGTAACCAACCGCAATTACACCAACCCGTTGTCAGATGTATTCGTTAAAGCAGCGCAGGAATTGGATTATGATTTCAATCCTGATTTTAATGGAGCGCAGCAAGAGGGATTCGGATATTACCAGGTAACCCAAAAAAACGGTGCCCGCTGTAGTACGGCTGTGGCCTACCTGCACCCCGCCGCTGCCCGCAAAAACTTAACTATTGAAGTCAATGCGCAGGTTGAGCGCATCCTGATCGAAAACGAACGGGTAACTGGTTTGATCTACCACCGGAATGGAGAAGCACACGAAGTACAGGCCAATAAGGAAGTGCTCCTGAGCGCAGGAGCCTACAACAGCCCCCAGATCCTGATGTTATCTGGCATTGGTGATGGAGAAGAATTAAAAAAGCATGGAATATCGGTAGCAAAGCATCTACCCGGAGTGGGAAAGAACCTCCAGGACCATATGGTTTATTTCACTATTTTCAATTCGAGCTACAAGGATTCTCTGGATTCAGCAGAAAACTTCCCTGTGGTGGTGAAAAACTTGCTCAACTACCTTCTTTTCAAAAAAGGACCATTTACCAGTAATATTGCCGAAGCGGGTGGGTTCGTCCAGTCTTCTCCGGATCAACCTGCTGTGGACACACAGTTCCACTTTGGACCCAATTACTACGTAGAACATGGTTTTAGCAACCCTGAAACAGGCAACGGGTATTCTATTGGAGGTGAATTACTGAATCCCACCAGTAAGGGAACAGTTACATTGTCATCCTCAGATTTTAAGGCCAACCCTGTCATTGACCATAATTACCTCAGTACTGACGATGATGTACAACGATCTATCTGGGGATACAAGGTTACAGAGAAAATCGGTTTAGCCGAGGCCTTCAAACCTTATCGTTCTGGTTACTTTATGCCGGAAGAGCCGCTAACCGATGATAACGCTATTGAGGATCTGATTCGGGAAACCGGAGAAACTCTGTACCATCCTACAAGTACCTGTAAAATGGGTACAGATGATATGGCGGTGGTTGATCCAGAGTTACGGGTGCATGGCCTTACGGGATTACGAGTAGTTGATGCAGCGGTAATGCCCAATGTAATTCGCGGCAATACCAATGCTCCCACGATCATGATCGCCGAGAAGGCTGCTGATATGATCCTGAAATAGCTCGATTTATCCAATAATATTATGAACTTGATCCTACTGCTGGTAATAAGTCTTTGGTTTTGTCCCGCAGGTATGGCCCATGATCTGCCGGATGATACACGGATGGAATGGTGGCGGGAAGCCCGTTTTGGTATGTTCATTCATTGGGGATTATATTCCATTCCCGCTGGCGCATGGGAAGACAAGACCACCCATGGTGAATGGATCCGACAAACTGCCCAGATTCCTATTGAAGTGTATGATCAATTTATCGGTGAATTCAACCCGCTAAAATTTGATGCAGATGAATGGGTTCGCATGGCGAAAGCTGCCGGGATGAAATACATTGTTCTCACTTCCAAGCATCATGATGGATTTTGTCTATTTAATTCCAATTATACTGATTTTGACATCATGAATACACCGTTCAAGCGGGATGTATTAAAAGAACTAGCCGATGCCTGCCGGGATCAGGGGATCAAATTGTGCTGGTATCATTCCATTATGGATTGGCATCATCCCGACTATCTGCCCCGCCGCAGCTGGGAAGACCGTTCTGCGGATGGTGCCGAATTAGATCGATATATCACGTACATGAAAAACCAGCTCAAAGAATTAGTAACCAATTATGGTGATATTGGGGTACTCTGGTTTGATGGAGAATGGGAAGATACGTGGCATCATGGGTATGGGCAGGATCTTTACGATTATGTGCGCAGTCTGCAGCCCAGTATTATTATTAACAATCGGGTCGATGTAGGCCGCTCAGGCATGCAGGGTTTAACTAAAAAAGGGTCCTACGCCGGGGACTTTGGTACACCCGAACAGGAGATTCCTCCTACAGGTATCCCTGGGGTGGACTGGGAAACCTGTATGACGATGAATGATCATTGGGGCTACAACAAGAATGATAATAACTGGAAATCCGATGTGGACCTGATCCGCAAGCTGGCTGATATTGCGTCGAAAGGCGGTAACTTTTTACTTAATGTGGGACCCACTGCAGAAGGTCTGTTCCCCCAACCCAGTATTGATCGGCTACATGCAATTGGTAGATGGATGCAAGTCAACGGGGTTGCGATTTATGGAACCAGCGCTAGTCCGTTCAAGGATCTTTCCTGGGGACGCTGTACCCAAAAATCCATCAAGGGGAATACCCGCCTCTATTTGCATGTGTTTTCCTGGCCAGCGGATGGTCAGTTGGTCGTCCCCGGCATTTACAATAACCCCGGTGACGCTTTTCTATTAGCCGCTCCGACCAAGAAATTGGCTGTGCACCGAAAAGAAGATGCTCTGGTGATCAATCTACCGGAGACTGCGCCCGATCTGATCAATAGTGTAGTTGTCTTGGATATAGATGGAAAGCCTGATGTGAACGACCCACCAATTATTTCTGCCGACCATGATATTTTCATAGATGCATTAAGTGTATCCATTGCCTCAGAACGGGATAATATTGAGATTCACTATACGCTGGATGGCAGTACTCCAACTATGACATCACGGGCAGTAACCGGGTCGATTGATTTGCTAGAGACAACGGTTGTTTCCGCTGTTGCCTTTCGCGATGGTCAGCCGGTAAGCGAGAGTGCGCAATATAAATTTATAAAGGTGAAGCCGCTGCAGGGATTGGCAGTGCGCGAACGCCGCCAGGGATTGCGCTACGGATATTATGAGGGCTCGTGGGATCAATTGCCTGCATTTGGTGCGCTCGCTTCTGTAAAGGAAGGCGTGATCAGCGATTTTGATTTTTCACCGCGGAATCAAAGCGAATACTTCGGCTTTCGATACGACGGGTTCATCCGTTTACCGGAAACGGGCATTTATTCGTTTTTTACAGATTCCGATGATGGGAGCCAGCTGTTTATCGGGGACAAACTGGTTGTGGATAATGACGGTTTACACGGCATGACGGAGGAAACAGGCGTCATTGCACTTCGTGCTGGTTTTCATCCCCTTCGAGTCACTTTTTTCGAAAAGACAGGCGGGGATGAATTACAGGTCTATTATCAGGGACCAAACATCAAAAAACAGACTATACCACCTCAGGTTTTATTTTTTAATAAGTGATTTTATCATAAAACATAATATAATACTCTGGTTTCCAAGTATCCTGGTACTCTGCAGACTGTTGAAACTCAACGGATTGTTAAGGAAAAGTTGTAGAATTGGCTGGTTTAATGACCGGTTAATGAACCCTGGAAAATCCCATTACGCTAGATTTTTTGTTTATAGACATTTAGGTCTCTGATTTCGTAAAATGACCCTGCCTTGTAATTATAGCTAACTTAAGGAGTGTGCTTTGAATCGCATTGCAATTAGTTTATCTATTGTTTCAATAACCTTTGCAGCCAGCACCAATGTGCCTGCGGATTCATTAACCAACCAGGTTGGAAAAAGCCAACCGGGGAATCGTAACGCTAGCCCTAAAGATCGGGTTATTGCTACCAAAACCATCGAAAATGCTCATTTTGATTTTCTTCGTGCGCTGCATGCTGAAGAACCCAAAAAATCCGGTAAACTTTTGGGCCGTTTGTCCCGGTCTTCTAAGGACCTTCCCGGCTATAAGATTAAAGAATACAATTCATATCTTAAATCCTATTTCCCCAAAGCTTCTTCCGACCATGTTCAGCGGTATATGATTGAATCCTACATCGTACAGAAAAAGTGGGATGAAGTCCAGGTAGGCCTATTGAAGTTTGCCTACCTTTATCCAAATTCTTCCATCTATAAGAAAGTGTTGGATAATGGATATACCTTATTGCAAGAAGAAAAATATTTTGGATCCGTTCGGGATAAACTTATCACATTGTTAAATGATGCGCCGAAAACAGGGAAGATGCATAGCCGTTATTTTGATTTCCTTGCGGCAGTTCACGGCTTTAAAGACAAAAGGCTAAGGTCAATATTTGAGCGGGAATCTTGGGAATTTCTTACACGGTATGCTAATCGATCCAGGGGTAGCACGGTTCTCATGTGGCTGGCGCAATTGGAACAGGAAAATAATAACTTTCATCCTGCAGTTATGATCTATGAAAAGTTGATGACCTTGTACCCAGCGAGTCAGGATTATGCAGCAGCATTGTATCAGGTTGCAATGCTTAAACAGGAAAAATTTAGCGATTATAATGAAGCGACAGTTAGTTTTCGCAAATTTCTGAAGCAATTTCCGGAACATAATTTTGTAGCACATGCCCAATATCGCATTGCAACTATGGCTGATAAAAACTTTAGTGACTGGTCAACGGCTATTAAGGAATATGGAAAGCTTGCTGCCAGCCATCCCAACTTCAAGTACACGATCCCCAGTTTGCTCCGCATCGGCGAGATTCAAGCCACAAAGCTGAAACTGAAAGAAGAGGCTATTAGCACGTACAACCGTATAGCTTCTGAGTACCCTGACAGTACAATGCAAGCCACGGAAGCGCACCAACGTGCTGGGAAATTGTACGAAAATGGCAAGGAATATGAAAAGGCCATTGATCAATACATGGCTATACATGAAAATTATCCCGGGACAGAAGGCGCTTTGGAAAATCTGGGGAAATGTGCAGTAATTTATGAGAAAAAACTGAAGCAGAAAGATAAGGCCATTGAAATCCTAAATACTATTATTAAGGAATTTCCTGAATCCAAAAACGCAAAGCGGGCAGCAAAACGGATAAAAAAACTCAATAAATAATAACCGGATGGCTAAAGGAATTAAAAATGAGACCAACGTTCCACCTGGTGAAGTTGTTTTATTATAAGAATGGCAATTTTATTAGGTGTAAAATCATCAAAATGAAAGGATATTAATTGGATGAATAATAATAATAGCAATAGTGGATCAAATAGAGAAGATAATGAACGTCGTGCTAGTGAAGATCGTCGGAAACAAAATGTACCTGTAGATGATGATAGACGATTAGTAAAGGAAGATCGACGCAATGTTTAATAAAAATATTGTTTTTTTAAAAGTTTATCAAATTAGGATTAAAATTGAAGTTAAATACTATCAATGACCAGGCATTCAACAGATTTATAAGAAATATTGTTCTAACATTTTGGTTAAGTATTTCTTTTTCTTTATTTGGACAGGATTGGCCCGATTTAAACCGTTACAGGGATGATAACGCCAGGCTTGGCTTGCCGGCAGCAAACGAAACCAGAGTAGTCTTTATGGGTAATTCAATTACGGAGGGCTGGTCAAATATTCTGCCAGAATATTTTTCCGCCAAGTCATATATCAATCGCGGGATCAGTGGACAAACAACCCCGCAGATGCTGGTTAGATTTAGAGCGGATGTGATCGATCTTCAACCACAAGCTGTGGTTATTTTAGCTGGTACCAATGACATCGCCGGCAATACTGGCCCAGCCACTATTAAAATGATCGCTGATAATATCATGTCCATGGCGGAACTGGCCTGGAAGAATAATATCCTGGTGATCATTTCATCAATTCTACCGGTCTACGACTATTCGTGGAAACCAGGATTAGAACCCGTGGTAAAGATCAGCCGGTTAAATGAGATCTTAAAAAATTATGCGAGTAAACATGGCCATACTTACCTGGATTATTATACAGCGATGGCAGATGATCAAAAAGGACTCAAGGAAGACTATACCTATGATGGTGTGCACCCCAATAAAGCGGGCTATCAAATAATGGCAACTCTTGCTGAGGAAGCTATAGCAAAAACATTGGGTCAACCTGGGGGAAAAAGGTAGGTTGTGCATAATCGCAGTCGAGCCTGGATGGCCTATTGCACTAGGTAAAATTGTATTTTCAATAATAATTTGTGTTGCAACCAATGAATAGATTATATTTGCTATTATTTTAATCGGTTCTATTGCCCATTATTATAATATAATTAAGTTCAATTAACAGTGAGGAAATAATGCAAAAAGGAAAAGTTAAATTCTACAATACAACGAAAAGATATGGTTTCATCACAGGTGATGATGGGACAGACTATTTTTTCCATCAAACTGGATTATCTGATGATATTTATGTCAAGGATAATGATAATGTAGAATTTGAGGTTGCTGACGGAGATAGAGGGCAAAAAGCCGTAAGTATATCGCTCGTAGATTAACCGCAAAAACCCCGCAATTGCGGGGTTTTTTGTTTATAGACAATTATGATTCTTGAGACTTAATATTGCTCTGCAAGGAATTCTAATTCGAACAATTACAAGGTCTATGGATTGAGTTAAATCATGGGCATATGTATCCAGACTTACGATATCTTACGGACGGAGTTATTCAAGCCGGCTGCGGCCCTAAAAGCTGATTATTTCAAACAGCATCTGCTGGATAACATATTTCAGAAAAATCCGTACAAACTGGTAGGGACCAAGCATGATGGTTCCCGGACCTTTGATGACTACCTCGATAATGACAATCTACCAGAATACTGTTTCAGGGATCAGACTAATGACAGAAAATTTTGGGTAGAGATAGAACATCGCAGCAGGTGGCGCGGAGGATACCCTCATCAATATGTGCTCTCCATCGCAGGGAAACGGTTGGCCCGCTATAAAAAATATGATGCGCTCAGACGCATGTTCTTAGGGATCACCGTTGGGGGTGAGAATAAATACGGTGATCTACTGGAATACTATTTGGTGCCGGTCAGATTTATCAATTCCGGCAGTGTAATTTACAGGAAAATGCTGCAGTACTTTGTAGTCAGGAATGTGGATTCAGCAGTGCATGATCCGGAAAGTCCATTGTCATCTGCAGCGCTGTGGGCCGGTTTAAACTGGAAACGTACCGCCTCTGGCAAAGAAATCCGGCAATGATTGTCTGGACCTGGCGCTGGAAAGATGATGATGGTATCCGCTATACGGAACGGTTCTACGATGACGGTTCCAAACATGTGACCGAATATCACCCCGACTTTGTCTGGGATTATCGCGTGACCAAGGACGGCAAAAAATTGGCTGAAGTCCATATGCCCAAGTTCGGTGACCTGGATGATAAATGATTGATCCGGCATAGCCTGAAAACACCCGGATCCTCCGCGTGCCGGTATAAGCGGATATAACCTGTGGAATGTGATATAAATCATTTAATAAAACCTCTGCGTGCTTTATATTATACTATCGGTGAATAGCCGGTAAGGTAAGGGGTTAGTTTGTCCCGCGGCATTGTTGCAGTAAAAAGATTAAAACCGAATGAGGTATTATGAGATTGCTTAAACATGTTCGGGTAGCGGATGTTGCCCCGATTTTATTTCTAGGTTGCACGCCCTGTCTACTCTTTATTTTTCTGTTAACACCGCTAGATAATATCTACGCCCAGGATGACAGTGGCGAAATATTCTGGGGTGATGAGGATGAAGATGAGGAATTCTTCGAGGAAGATGAGGAATTCTTTGAGGAAGATGAGGAATTCTTGGATGAAGATGCGTTCTTTGATGAGGAAGAAGGAGAAGATGAATTCTTCGAAGATGAGGGTGAATTCGAAGAAGATGAATTCGATGAGGGAGAACTTTCCAGTACTGAATTATCCGATGTCGCCTTGAAAATGGGCTATACGCTTACCATCCATGGTGCATCACCCGGGTTGGTCAGCCATTCGCTCTATACCTACAATTCCTTTGTGAATTTCAGACTGGGAGTTGAAATGCCCGTACTGATGCAGGTACTGGGGATACGCTTCCGGTTAGGGGCTGAATTGGGGACGATGAAGTTCGAGGACTATTATCCTCCCGCCACAGCCACTTATTCCGGGATGACACTCATAGGTCTTGTGTCGATACCTGCCGGAGCCAGTCAGGTGAAATTAG
>Ga0207991_1000610_pt1 | contig 23680 bp, 20 predicted proteins | sample ETN07SmetaG_FD_185786 | JGI IMG/M metagenome (GOLD analysis project Ga0207991, IMG submission 185786) | Marine microbial and viral communities from oxygen minimum zone, Eastern Pacific Ocean - ETNP2014F14-07SV275 (SPAdes) (version 2) | ecosystem: Environmental > Aquatic > Marine > Oceanic ...
AATAAAAAATAACAGAATAGATATTATAATGAACAATTTCTCTATTTAAATTTTTTCTTAGAATCATTAATTGTCTTAATTTGTTACAAAACGAAATATAAGCCCTAAATATTGCTAAAGTATGTTTTATCCCCTTGGTCAATAGAAAGAAAATAGATATTATTAAATCAATAAAAAATTTAAAAAATAATAATAAAAACAAATTTTCTTTACAATTTTTTGTTAGTGTGTATAATTGATTTCTAAAATTGAAATACGTTTTTTTTGGATCACTTGCGTTAAGACTTCCTGCATTTAAATGATAAACTATAGATTCATAATGGTATTTTACATGATATCCTAAATTCTGAGTTCTCCAACATAAATCGATCTCCTCCATATGAGCCCAATAATTTTCGTCAAAACCATTAACTAATTCAAAAATTTCTTTTCTAATAAAAAAACAAGCTCCGCAAGCCCAAAATATTTTTGAAATGTCATCATATTGACCATCATCAGCCTCGATATTATTATATATCCTTCCTCTACAATATGGATATCCAAATTTATCTAAGAATCCCCCAGCAGCGCCAGCATAATCAAACATTTTTCTATTATTATAATCTAGAAGTTTAGGTTGAATTATTGCTGTATTTTTCTCTGATTTGAAAAGCTTAATTATTGGATCAATCCAATTAGATGTTACTTCAACATCATTATTTAAAAGACAAATTATATCAGCATCAATTTTTTTAATTCCTAGATTATAACCTTTAGCAAAACCATAATTATCATCTAGGCTAATAATCTTTACTGAAGGAAAATCAGTTTTTATAAAATCTACTGAATTATCAGTTGAGCCATTATCAATAATATATATATCAACGTTATTAGGAGTATTTTTAATAACTGATGGCAAGAATTTATTTAATAGACTAAATCCATTCCAATTTAATATTGCTACTGCTGTTTTCATTTATATTTTGGAAAATCTTTTACAAATTTAAAACATTGGTTAGAATAATCTATGCTGCAATAGTAGTTAAATAAGCCATTAGTTACCATCAAAAAATCAGCATTAATTTGAGAATTATAGATGGATATTTGATTAAATGTTTCCTGATTTATTCTGATATTTGGAGATTTACACTCAACTAATAAGAAAACATCTCCATTATTTTTAAAAACTACTATATCATATCTCTTTGTTAAATTATTTATTTTTATTTTTTTCTCTACATTTATAAGTTCTCTAGAAATTCTTTGTTCATTAATTAAATATTTAACACAATTTTGTCTCACCCATTCTTCTGGAGTTAATAGAATAAATTTTTTACGAATTTCATCAAAAATATATTTCTTGTTATGTTTGTTTTTGATTCTAAATTCATAATTTGGGAAGCACAAATCTATCATATTTCAAATTTCGTATTTTTTAATGAATTTATACAAGCAAATAGAAAATGATATTAAGTCTAAGAAGTTCTCACCTATATATTTGCTCATGGGAGAGGAGGAATTTTATATTGACTATTTAACAGGTTTAATCACTGAAAATTCTATCTCTAAATCTGAAAAAGAATTTAATTATAATGTTTTATATGGTAAAGAAACAAATATTGATGAAATAATATCAATATGTAAGAAGTTTCCTTTGATGTCGAATTATCAAGTTGTTATTTTAAAAGAAGCCCAAGATTTATCTAGAACTATTGATCAATTAACTAGTTATGCTAATAATTTCTTAGAATCAACAATTCTTATAATAAACTATAAGCACAAATCATTAGATAAAAGAAAAGGTTTATACAAATCAATATCAAAAAACGGAGTTGTATTTGAAAGTAAGAGGCTTTATGAAAATCAAGTTCAACAATGGATTGCAGATCAATTAAGTAATAAAAACATAAAGATATCAAATAAGGCTATTGCTATGATTGTAGATTTTTTAGGCACAGATTTAAACAAAATTAATAATGAACTATCTAAGCTTATTCAATTAAAAAAAGATTTAAAAGAAATTTCTGAAAATGAAATTGAAAAATATATTGGTATATCTAAAAAATACAACAATTTCGAATTAAGAAATGCAATTAGTGAAAAAAGCATGTTTAAGGCATTTCAAATAGCAGATTATTTTGCAAAAAACCCTAATTCTAACCCCCTGGTAGTTACAATATCAATGATTTTTGATTTCTTTTCAAAATTATTACTCTATCATGCAAATGATAACTTGCCTGATTCAAAAAAAGCTGCTATTATGAAAATAAATCCATACTTTATCAAGGAATATAACAGGGCTTCAAAAAACTATTCAATTAAAAAAGTTACGCAAGTTATTTCTGTAATTAGGGAATATGATTTAAAAAGTAAGGGGAGTGGGGTAAAAAATACATCTCATTTAGATTTGCTAAAGGAAATGATTGTTAGAATAATTTCCTAGAATTTTTTTGGAAATTTATTTGGGTTTGATTCATGCATTATATTATATGAAATATCAAAAATATCGTCCATTGATGGTTTTGAAAAATAATCGCCATCAGGACCATATGCTGGTCTATGATTTTTTGCAGTTAACAGTTTTGGGTTACTGTCTAAATAATTATATATATTTTGATTAGAAATTAATTCATTTAAAATATATGCACTAGCACCACCTGAAAAATCTTCATCTACAATTAATAATCGGCTAGTTTTTTCTATGCTTTTTGCGATATCATGATTTAAATCAAAAGGGATTAGAGATTGACAATCAATAATTTCAGCTTTTATATTAAATCTATTTAGCTCTTGCGCAGCTTTTTCAACTAATTCTATAGTAGATCCATAAGAAACAATTGTAATGTCAGAACCTTTTAATATTAGATCTACCTTCCCGATAGGAGTCTTAAAATCACCAAGATTATCTGGAAGCTTCTCTTTTGATCTATATTTGTTTAGACACTCAATAACTAATGCTGGTTGGTCACCTTCTAAAAGTGTGTTGTAAAAACCTGCTGCCTTAGTCATATTTCTAGGAACAAGCACATAAATACCTCTAATGAAATTAATAATACCTCCCATTGGAGATCCAGAGTGCCAAATACCTTCTAATCTATGCCCTCTAGTTCTAATAATTAATGGCGCCTTTTGTTTACCTCTAGTCCTATAATGTAAAGTTGCCAAATCATCACTTATTATTTGAATTGCATAGAGCAAATAATCCAGGTACTGTATTTCAGCAATTGGCCTTAACCCTCTTAAAGCTAAACCTATTCCTTGTCCAATAATTGTAGCCTCTCTAATTCCTGTATCAAAAACACGAGTCTCTCCATATTTTTCTTGAAGTCCCTCAAGACCTTGATTAACACCTCCAATTTTACCAGAGTCTTGACCAAAAATTAAAACATTATCATATTTTTTTAGAATAGCATCAAAATTTTCTCTTATTACAATCCTGCCATCTTTAATTTTAGATTCCTTATGATAAATTGGATTAACCTCACTTATTTTAATAGGATTAAATTTAGATTCACTGTATAGATGAGAACTATAGTCAATTTGTGTGTTTGATTTAATATCCTCTAACCATTTACTTAATATTTCTTTTTTTGGAGATTGTAATCGTATTAATTCTCTTAATATTTTTCTTGTATTTGAAAAAAAGTCTCTTTTTAACGGCTCTTCAATTGAATTCAAATTATTTACTATTTGAGCTATACTTGGATCAATTGAATTATTGAAAATAGTCTTAATTTGATCTGTCAGATTTTCTATATTCTTTTTTGTCTCAGACATTGACAAGACTTTAGCTTTTTTTGCAGCCTCTCTTACCTCTTTTTTAACTGATTCCTCGATGTCCTTTAAATCTTTTTCATTACTTATTTGATTAATAATTATCCATTCTCTCATTTTAGAATTACAGTCAAACTCCTTTTCCCATTCTAATCTTTCTTTAGACTTATATCTCTCATGTGATCCTGAAGTTGAATGCCCGAGTGGCTGAGTTAGCTCTTTTACATGAACTAAAACCGGTACATGATTACTGCGAGATATTTCTTCAGCTCTTTGATATGTTGTTATTAAATTAGAATAATCCCATCCCATTACTTTGATTATTTCATAACCTTTATTTTTCTCATCTCTTTGAAAACCACTTAAAACTTCAGAAATATCCCCTTTAGTTGTTTGATATTTTAAAGGAACAGATATGCCATAATTATCATCCCAAATGCTAATAATTACAGGTACTTGAAGAACACCTGCTGCATTTATTGTTTCAAAGAAAAGCCCTTCACTTGTTGCAGAATCACCTATAGTCCCCCAAGCAACTTCATTCCCCTTGTTAGAGAACTTATTTGAATTTATAGTATCATTTTCTCTATATATCTTAGAAGCAAGACCTAGTCCTAGAAGTCTAGGCATTTGACTTCCTGTTGGAGATAGATCTGCACTTGAGTTTTTTTGCAATGTCAAATCTTTCCAATTATACTTATCATCTAGACTATGTGTTGCAAATGAGCTATTCATTTGCCTACCTGCACTCATTGGATCAAACTTAAGATCAGTATGGGCATATAATGCGGAGAAATATTGTAAAGGAGTTAATTTGCCAATTGCCATCATAAAAGTCTGGTCTCTGTAATAACCTGACCTAAAGTCTCCATCTCTAAATGATTTAGCCATAGCTATTTGTGGGACTTCTTTTCCGTCACCAAAAATTCCAAAAGTTGCTTTGCCATTTAAAACCTCTCTTCTTCCTAAAACACTACATTCTCTACTAGTAATAGCAATTTTATAATCATTTAAAATTTCCTTTTTGAAATCTTTGTATGAGAGAGAAATGTTTTTTAATGTAGGAGATTGCATTAATAAAAATTAACAGGATGCAAGATAAATAAACTAACGACTATATGCAATTATGATTTTAATGAATAACTATCTCAATCTAGAACTATCCAAGAAAAATTTAAAAGGAGAGTGGGATTAACCCAATTCATTCACAGCTCTTGATGCCATATTAATTGCCTCTTTAGCATCAGCACTACCTGCCGAATCACAATTAGCTATTGTAATTCGTCCAAATGGTTGTCGACCTTTTTTGATAGAATTATTTGGACCGCTAACAGTGTAGCCATGTGCCCAGCGATTAACAGTAATACTCTGAACATCTTTGTTAAAATCAAACAGTTTCTTTGGGAGCATGCCGCTCAAATGCGATCTAATTTCCTCTTCATAGTCTTTAAATTGCAAACCTAACATTCTATATCGTGCTTCACGATATTGTTCAAGTAGTGGTGCACCAACGGTTTCTCCATACGGACAGCTAATCATCTGAATAATACAGGGGTCTTCTGGAGTTTTGGTGTACTCATATCCACCCATACTCACAGGAAAATCCATGAAAACTGCTTGATGCATATTTCCAGGAGACATTGCCAATCCAATTTCCATTTCTTTCATCGCTCTCCAGTTCCTTAAGCCAACGCTACTGTATTGCAATGGACTTTTCAATTGAAGTCTTAATGCTGATGCTTGTTCTTCTGGAAGATCTGAAATGATATATGGAATCATCATGTTGTAACAGGCCATCACCACATTTTTAGCACTTATCTCATTTGACTTATTATCATTGATATATTTCACAAAAACCTCACTTGAATTTTTTGGATCACCAACATGTCGCACATTTACAACCGTACTATTCAGCCTTATCCGCACAGCATTGCTAAATCTGTCTAACTCTCTATAATTGAATTTTGACAATACAAGCTCTTCGGCATTTTTTCCCTCTGCTACAGCAGGAATCATTTTTTTTACCAAGGCACGTGCAACACTAGCGTTCCCGTCTGGAAAATGATAAATATATGGATTCTCTTCATCGTATACAGCCTTTGAGATGAAACCAAGGGCTCCACAGCTCTTGGCAGTTTCTATGTTCATCAAATCAGTCCCTGAGACTGCCCAATCTAAAGCAGAATGTCTAGCCATTCTCAATACTCCAGGATCATCAATGCCTAAAGTGTTTTTTAGATAATCGAAGTATGAATGAGAACGAATATAATTATTCAATTCATTTTTGGGAACATCTATTTTATGTAGTCCACCATTTAATACCTCAAGTAATTGTTGTTTTCCTTTTTTACTTAGAGGAGCTTCTTGTGCAGCATCTTTATTGGATAATTTCCCAGCCATAAGTCCTTCTATGTAGTTTGGATAATTACAATAAGGGTGTCTGACTACCTTGTCTTTGCCAAATATTTTTTTATTGAAGTAAGTAACGGACCCTAAATTGTTTTTTTTATAAAAGTCACGATCATAAGCTGAAATAAATCGCTCTGTCTCTATACCAATATCTTTTAGAAGATCATGTACAACTTTGCTTCCATGTTTTGGCTTTACTATAGATTGTGAACCACCATATGATATTAAAGTTTTCCCATCAATTCTGTGCTCATTTCGTTTTGCATGACCGCCAAAATCATCATGATTATCCAGGATAAGTACTTTCTTGTCTTTTCCGTGTTTCTGCTGGTAGAAATATGCAGCTGATAGTCCACTTATCCCTCCACCCACAACAACCAAATCATAACTTTCTTTTAATTTAGTAGTAGTTCCCCAATCTGATTTTTTACTCCATGCTCTGTCATGTGCATGGATATTTGACCCTGGGTGATTTCCTCTAAGGCCAGTGAGTGACGGTGGATAATACAATGGATTGAGTTTATCTAAAACAGAATTATGTGTACATCCTGGAAGCATATACGCTCCAGCCATCATTAAAGTTCCATTAATAAAATCTCTTCTTTTCAATAATATTAATTTAACATTTCAATATTCTTAGAATAACTATATTTTGAATTAATTAGAAGTTTGGACTTAGGCCATAATCGTTATGGAATGCTTCAAGTATTTTAATAACTTCTTCTTTTTCATCAACAATATGAAAAACACATAAATCTTCATTTGCTATTGTTTTATTAGTTTTCAATAAAGTTTCCTTAATCCAATCTATTAGTCCAGACCAAAAACTGCTTCCAACAAGAATGATAGGAAATTTTTCAATTTTCTTTGTTTGAATTAGTGTGATTGCTTCAAACAACTCATCTAGAGTTCCAAATCCTCCTGGCATAACAACAAAACCTTGTGCATATTTCATAAACATAACTTTTCTTACAAAGAAATAATCAAACTCTATTTTTTTATCTTGATCTATGTAGATATTATCACCTTCTTTTTTCTCAAAAGGAAGCTCTATGCAAAGACCTATAGATCTTCCTTTAGCTTCTTTTGCACCTTTATTTGCTGCCTCCATAATTCCTGGACCACCTCCAGTGATTACACCATAACCGCTCTCTACAATACTTGAAGCTATTTCTTTAGCTAGTAAATAATATTTATTGTCTTTACTAGTTCTAGCTGAACCAAATATAGATATTGAAGGTCCTATTTGACTCATTTTCTCATATCCAGTAACAAATTCACCCATAATTTTAAAAATTGACCAGGAGTCATTACTTTTTATTTCGTTCCAGCTTTTAGGATTTTTTTTATTCATAATAATAATTTTTAAAATTTAGTTTAATTCTTTTTTTAGGAAAAACGCTGTATGATTGTTTTTTTCTAATAACATTTTTTCTGGTGTCCCTTCAAAAATAATATTACCTCCTTTATTACCACCTTCAGGACCAATATCAATTATATGATCTACGGTTTTAATAACGTCCATATTATGTTCTGTAATAAGTACCGTGTTCCCTTTATCTACTAATTTGTTTAAAACATTCATTAAAACCTTGATATCTTCAAAGTGCAAACCAGTTGTAGGTTCATCTAATATATACAATGTATTTCCAGTATCTCTTTTTGACAATTCAGAGGCTAATTTAATTCTTTGAGCTTCACCTCCTGACAAGGTAGTGCTTTGTTGTCCTAATGTAATGTATCCAAGACCAACATCTTGTATGGTTTTTAGTTTTCTATATATTTTAGGTATATGTTCAAAAAATGCTACAGCAGTATTTATTGTCATATTCAAAACATCATTTATTGACCTCCCTTTATACTTTATTTCTAGAGTTTCTCTATTGAATCGTTTAGACATACAACTTTCACATTCTACATAAACATCTGGAAGAAAATTCATTTCAATAAGCTTTAAACCACCCCCTTTACATTCCTCACAACGTCCTCCCTTAACATTAAAGCTAAAGCGTCCAGGTTTATATCCTCTTATAGCAGATTCGTTAAGTAGTGAAAATAAGGTTCTAATTTCAGAATATACCCCACAATATGTAGCAGGATTGCTTCTCGGTGTTCGCCCAATAGGACTTTGATTTACACTAACAACTTTATCTATATTATCGATTCCTTTAATTGATTTATGAGACAATATTTTCTTATTGCCATTATAGAAATAATTGTTTAAAATAGGATATAATGTCTCATTAATTAAACTTGATTTTCCACTTCCTGAAACTCCAGTAATTCCAATCATTTTATTTAAAGGGAAAGACACATCTATATTCTTTAAATTATTTCCGCTGCATCCATATAGATTTATTGTTTTTCCATTTCCTTTTCTTCTTTTATGTGGAATTTCTATAAACTTAATATTATTTAAGTAATCTGAAGTTAATGATTTGCTTTTCTTGATTGAGTTTAGATTACCCTCACACATAATATTACCTCCTTCTTTTCCTGCTAGAGGGCCAATGTCTATAATATGATCAGCACGAGTTATCATTTCTTTATCATGTTCAACAACAATTACAGAATTCCCAATATCCCTTAATGCTTCCAAAGACTTGATTAATCTATCATTATCTCTTTGATGTAAACCTATGCTTGGTTCATCTAAAATATATAGAACTCCTATTAATTGTGATCCAATTTGTGAAGCTAGTCTAATTCTCTGACTCTCACCACCAGAAAGAGATTTTGAGGGTCTATTAAGTGTCAGATATTCTAACCCTACATCTAATAAAAACTGTAATCTTTTTACAATTTCTTTAATTATTTCTTCTGAAATAAATTTTTGTGTATTGGAAAGCTTAGAATTTAATTTTTTAAACCAACTAATTAGATCAGTTATTTCCATATTAACTAGTTCATTAATATCCTTGGCATTAACTTTGAAACATAAAGATTCTTTTTTAAGTCTTGAACCTTTACAGGTTTCACAAATTATTTTATCCATATATTTATTTGTCCATCTCCTCAATGCAATTGATTCCGTGTTTTTATACTGATCTTCAATAAAATTAACTATTCCTTCAAAGCTTATACTATATTCTCTTTTTATACCTAGAGACTTGCTGTTTATCGTAATTCTATCTTCTATTCCATAGAGGATAGCTTCTAATGCTTTATTTGGAATATTTTTTATTGGCTCCCTTAATGAAAAATCATATTTTTTTCCAATTAACTTGATTTGTTTATTTATCCAACTTCCAGATGCTTTATTTATTAATCGAATTCCCCCTTGATAAATTGATATATTATCATCAGGGATTAATTTTTTTAAGTTTAGTTTTTTTAAGTTGCCAATTCCATTACAATTCTTACAAGCTCCTTTTGGTGAATTAAATGAAAAACTGTTTGGGTCAGGAATTTTGTATGAAATCCCCGTTTCTTCACACATTAAATTTTTACTAAAATATTTTTGATTTTTGCTGTGTTCATCACAAATTAAAATAGAATTTTCACCGTGATACATCCCTGTGAGTATACTGTCTTTTAATCTGTTAGAGCCCCTAGTTAGTTTAGTTAAATCTATTCTATCAATTACCATTTCTATATCATGATTCTTATACCTATCTAACATAAGATTGTTTGTTAAATCAATGAATTCCCCATCAATTCTAGCTTGAGTAAACCCTTTTTTAATAATTTGTTGAAAAAGATCTCTATAGTGACCTTTTCTAGCTTTAATTAATGGAGCTAGAAGGTGAATTCTTTTTCCTTCGTATATTTTCTCAATTAGTTCTTGAACCTGATCATTATTATAACTTACCATTTTTTTGCCAGTATTGTAGCTGTAGGCTTCCCCAATTTTAGCATACATAAGTCTTAGAAAAGCATAAATCTCTGTTATAGTTCCTACAGTTGATCTTGGTGAGCGGTTTGTTGTTTTTTGCTCAATTGCAATTACCGGTGAAAGCCCATTAATCTTATCCACATCAGGTCTTTCAAGATTAGATAAATATTGTCGTGCATAAGCTGAGAAGGTTTCAATATATCTTCTTTGTCCTTCTGCATAAATTGTATCAAAAGCCAATGATGATTTTCCACTTCCCGATAGACCAGTTATTACTACTAATTTATTCCTAGGAATGATAAGATCTATATTCTTTAAGTTATGGGATCTAGCTCCATGAATCTCTATATTTTCTTCAAGTTCAAGCATTCCATATTTAATATATAGATTTTTAAAACCCTACCGCAGTATCATCACCTCTTTTGTCAGCACCTCCTTCAAGAATTCCATTTGGTCTAACTAAAATCCCATCTACAATTCCAATAGGATCTTTATAGCCTATATTATACCCAAATAATTTTAATTCTTGAATTAACTTTGAATTAAATGAATTTTGTTCAATTTTAATTGTGTCTGGCATCCATTGATGATGAAATCTTGCAGAATTAACTGCTCTATTCATACTCATATTAAATTCATGAACATTTAAAATTGTTTGAAGCACGGAAGTTATTATCCTGGATCCACCAGGTGATCCTAATGTCATAAATAATTTATTTTCCTTTTCAACAATTGTAGGAGTCATAGAGCTTAACATTCTTTTTTGAGGTTCTATTTTATTAGCATTTCCGCCAATTAATCCAAACATATTTGGAGAACCAGGCTTTGAACTAAAATCATCCATTTCATTATTAAGAAAGAACCCTAGTTCAGAACAATATAATTGAGAACCGTAAGCTCCATTTAATGTTGTTGTTACAGCTATGGCATTACCAAATTGATCAACAATTGAATAATGGGTTGTTTCTTCACTTTCTAATATTTCTACATTTCCGTATGATATCTCATGAGATGGGGTAGGTGAGTCAAAAGAAAAACCACTCATTCTTTCTAGAAGATATTCTTTTCCAACTAATTGTTCTTTAGGAATAGTAATAAAATCAGGATCACCTAAATAATAGCTCCGGTCTGCAAAAGATCTTCTTTCAGCTTCTACTAGAATTTTAATATAGTCTAATGAATTATGAGCTAAATCATTAATATCGTAAGGCTCAATCATTTTCATTATCTGTTCTAGACAAATACCTCCACTTGATGGTGGAGACATAGATATAACTTTTAGATTATCGTATTCAAATTCAATAGGGTCTCTCCAAACAGCCTCATAAAGTTCTAAATCCTTTAATGATATAATACCATTATTGTCTTTAATAAAGTCTACTAATTTTCGTGCAGTCTCACCTTTATAAAACTCGTCTTTACCTTTTTTCATAATACGATCTAGAGTATTGGCTAATTTTGGAAATCTTAAAGTATCACCAACATTTATTTCTTCTTGAAAAAGAATTTTCTCTTTATTAACAAGTTTAAAATATTTTATGTGACTTTTTATTTTGTCCCTTTGCTTTGTAGTAACAACTACTCCTTTATTTGCTAGATCTATTGCAGGTTGAAATATTGTTTCTATTGGAAGTGATCCAAATTTTTCATATACCTCAAAAATTCCAGCAATAGTTCCTGGAACACCTATAGCCATCGCTCCAGCTAAACTCAACCCTTTAATGACATTTCCTTGTTTATCTAGATACATATCTTTACTAGCGCTCAAGGGTGCTTTTTCTCTATAATCTAAAGCTCCTGTTTCACCATTTGCTTTCCTATATACCATAAAGCCACCTCCACCTATATTTCCAGCAGATTGGTGTGATACTGCAAGTGCCAGATCAGTAGCAATCATTGCATCGAATGCATTTCCTCCTTTTTTTAATATTTCAACACCAATTTTACTAGCTTCTTCTCTTGCAGATACAACCATACCGTTTTTGGCAGTCAAACCTTCTTCTACAGGTTTATTTGTACATGAGGAAATTATAAGCAAAAAAGTTAAAGAAAAGACTAAATTTATTCTCATAAACAGCAGTGTTTTAAATTATTTCTAAATTACAAATTCAAATTTAGTTTAACATAGCTTAAATAGTATATTTACATTAAATAATCAGCAGATGCCGTTAATCAAATCAATTTCAGGAATAAGGGGTACAATAGGTGAAAGAGTTGGGGAAGATTTAACTCCTCAAGACATTGTGCTTTATACAACTTCTTATGCATTGTGGATAAAAAATAATTCTAATAAGGAGAATAATAAAATTGTTGTAGGTAGAGATGCAAGAATATCCGGAGAAATGGTTCAAGGTTTCGTTATAAATACGCTTATTTCTTTGGGTTTTGATGTTGTTAGTTTAAATCTTTCAACAACTCCTACTGTAGAAATAGCTGTCCCTATTGAAAAAGCAGATGGCGGTATAATAATAACAGCAAGTCATAACCCCATGAATTGGAATGCTTTAAAATTATTAAACTCAAAAGGAGAGTTTCTTAGTTCATCTGATGGGAAAGAAGTTTTAAAAATAGCAGAAACTTGTCATAATGAATTAAACAAAACAAAAAAAACAGGGGAATTAGTTGAAAAAGATAATTATATAGATATTCATATTGATAATATTCTAAATCTTAATTTAGTTGATGTAGAATCAATAAAGAAAAAAAACTATAAAATTGTTGTTGATGCCGTTAATTCAACAGGAGGAATAGCTGTTCCAAAACTATTAGAAAAGTTAGGTGTAGATGTAGTAAAATTATATTGTGATCCTACGGGTATTTTTCCCCATAATCCTGAGCCATTAAAGGAGAATATATATGATCTTTCTAACCTAGTTATAAAAGAAGGTGCTAATCTCGGGATTCTTGTTGATCCAGATGTTGATCGTTTAGCTTTTGTCTGCGAGAATGGAGATGTTTTTGGCGAAGAATATACTCTTGTCGCATGTTCTGATTATGTACTAAGTCTACAGCCAGGTTCTACAGTTAGCAATCTTAGCTCTACAAGAGCTTTGAATGATATTTCAAACAAATATAATTGTGAATATAACTCTAGTGCAGTAGGTGAGGTTAATGTTGTTGAAATGATGAAAAAAACTAAGGCAATAATTGGAGGCGAGGGTAATGGAGGAATAATACTTCCTCAACTGCATTATGGACGAGATGCTTTACTTGGAATAGCGTTATTCTTAAGCCATTTATCAAATAGTGGGTTGAAATGTTCAGACCTTAGAAAAACATACCCAAATTATTTCATGAGTAAAAAGAAGATAGAAATAGATATAAATTTTAAATATAATAAAATGATAAGCTATTTTAAAACAAAGTATTCTACAGAAAAGATAAATCTAATTGACGGTTTGAAAATTGACTTTTCAAATTCTTGGGTTCAGTTAAGAAAAAGTAATACAGAACCTATTATAAGGATATATTCCGAGGCTAAAACTCAAGATTTAGCTGATAATATTGCAGATAAATTTATTAATGAGATAGAAGCAATTAGGTAACTATTTAGGTGGAGACACCTTATCTCTGTGTTTCCACCTTCTGTGAGACCATAAATATAGCGTAGGTTCATCGTAGATTTGATTCTCAACTAATTTCATAAACTTGTCAGTTATCTCGTAATCTTTATAGTCTTTTGGGTTTGTTGTTATTTTTTCGAATACAGTTTCATAATAACCTCTCTTTAATTTTTTTATTCTCATAAATACTAAGGCTAAATTATGTTGTTTTGCAAGGATTTCTGCACCAGTATGGATAGGAACCCATATATTCATAAAATAGTTCCAATGAACTGCTTTTTTTAACCTTGGGGTCTGATCAGAGGCAAATCCATATAGATCTAATGAATTATTTTTACTGTTTTCTGCAATTATTTGTTTTGTTTCTTTTGTATGAACTAATATACCATTGTATTTGCTTCGAATTTTTTTCATTAATCTATCAAAGTATTTATTTGACAATCTTTTGTAGACAGCATGAACATTAGATTTTATATATCTATCAATTATGAATATCCATTCAAAACCATTAAAATGTCCACACATTAGAATTATACTTTGATTTTTCTTTTCAATTTCATGAATTACCTCAATGTTTTTAAATCTAAATCTTGATTTCATCTCATCCTCTGACATATTAAGAGATTTTATGGATTCAATAAAAGTGTCAGTACTATTTCTATAGGATGCTTTACAAATTCTAGTTATCTCTTTTTCAGTTTTTTCTGGAAAAACCATTTTCAGATTATTATAAACAGTTTTTCTCCTATATCGAACTACATAATAAGTTAAATAAAATAATAAATCAGAAAGAATATATAATAATCTAAAGTTTAACTTAGATATTACCCACATTATTGGGTAAAACAACATAAAAGCGAGTAGTTGCATAACTCAAATAATTATGAGGCAAATATATGTTATATTTGGTTTGAATAATTAATATTAACCAATATTTAAGTTAAAACTTGACAAGTTTTCTAATAATACTAGCGAATATAATCTTCTCATATAGAGGATTCAAAAACAGGCATTTTTTTGATAAATATAAGTTTAACCCTATTGCTGTTAAAAATGGAGAGATTATTAGATATATTTCTTCAGGGTTTCTTCATGTTAACCAAGGTCATTTGTTTGTAAATATGTTGACCTTTTATTTCTTTGCTGGATCAGTAGTTAGATCAGTAGGAGAAGTGGGCTTTCTAATAATTTATATTGCTAGTCTATATGTTGGAAATTTAGTAACCTACAGGGTTAACAAAAACAAGATTAATTATAATGCGGTAGGGGCAAGTGGAGCTGTAATGGGGATAGTGTATTCTTCAATCCTATTATATCCTAAGATGACGTTATATTTTATTATTATACCCATGCCTGCATATGTCTTTGGTCTATTATATCTATGGTATTCTATTTATTCAATGAAGAATGTTAGAGATAACATAGGGCATGAAGCTCATCTAGGAGGGGCAATTGCAGGGTTTTTTATAACTATATTTTTAAAACCAGAGATAGTTGCAAATAGTCTTTCAACAGTATTAATTCTTTTGATTCCAATAATCTATTTCTATCTAAAGAATAGATAATATAAAACACTATTTTTGAAATAATTTATGATAGACAAGGATAATATAATTGCATTAGCCACCCCTGCTGGTTCAGGTGCAATTTCTATTATTAGGATTTCAGGATCAAAATCTATAGAAATAACGGATTCATTATTTAAATCAAAAAATGGATCAAAGCTTATAGATAAAAATTCTCATACAATTACTTTAGGACAAATTACTGATGGAAATCGAATTGTTGACCAAGTGTTAATATCACTATTTATTGCACCCAAATCATATACTGGTGAAAATGTAGTAGAAATATCATGTCATGGTAGTAGTTATGTGCAAAATGAAATAATAAAATTATTTATTGATAATGGATGCAGAGCTGCTAAAGCAGGGGAATTCACATTAAGGGCTTTTTTAAATGGAAAAATCGATTTAAGCCAAGCTGAGGCAGTAGCTGATTTAATTTCAAGTAAGAGTTCAGCTTCTCATAAGATAGCTTTAGATCAAATGAGAGGTGGCTTTAAAAGCGATATTAAGGAACTTAGACAACAGCTTTTGGATTTTGCTTCTTTAATTGAGTTAGAACTAGATTTCTCAGAAGAGGATGTAGGATTTGCAAATCTTAATGAATTGAAGAAATTAATTCATAAAATAAAAGAAACAATATCAGTTTTGATTGATTCATTTGCAGCAGGAAATGTCATAAAAAATGGCATACCTATAGTTATTGTAGGGGAGCCAAATACAGGAAAATCTACACTGTTAAATGCAATACTTAATGATGAAAGGGCAATTGTAAGTGATATCCCAGGAACAACTAGAGATACAGTAGAAGATGAAATCATATTAAACGGCATTAATTATAGATTTATTGATACTGCAGGAATAAGACCTACAAAAGATAAAATTGAAAGTGTTGGGATAAAAAAGACTTTCGAGAAGGTTGAGAGTTCCAGTATTGTCCTATATATGTTAGACTCCTCTGTTAATGATAGTAATAAAATCAATGATTCTAAACAAATTATAAATAAAATAATAAAAGATTTTCCAGATAAAAATTTAATTATTGTTGCTAATAAGATAGATATTGGAGACAGTAAATTAATTGAATCACATTTTAATGAGTTTAAACATATTTGTATAAGTGCAAAACATGGCACTAACATAGATGAATTAAAACAACAGATTTCATCATGTATTGATCTAAATGAAATCAATACAAATTCTTCAGTAGTAACAAATTCAAGACATTATGATTTGCTATGCAAGTCATCTGTTGAAATTCAGAATGTTTTAAAAGGAATTGATAATAAGATATCTGGAGATTTATTAGCTATAGATATTCGTCAAGCACTTCAATATCTTGGAGAACTTACAGGTGAGGTTACTAATGATGAGGTTCTAGGCAATATATTTTCTAAATTCTGTATTGGGAAATAAGTACATATATATTTCATATGTGTTTTACTACTATCTAACCTGTAAAACTTAAATTTAGTACATAATGGATATATTAAAACACATCAGATTTTAATCGTTAAAACATCTGCAAATCGTGTAGTATAACAAGGAGATAGTTTCTCTTGTCTGAGTTTCCATTTTCTTGCAAATCCTTGTGCAGCCAAACGAATCTTATCTCTACCCATCAACATATTTATTTTATCTACCGAATACATCAATTTCTTTTGTTTATCTCTATTTATTGTATCAAACAAACTCATTTGCACTTCATCTTGTGGTGTAGTATTTCCTACTATCACTCCTGCCTTTTTATATACACAATCATCTCTGTAAATATACTCAAGTGCTTTGTTTGCCATATTCACTATCTCCATACTATCATTGGTAGGTGTTTCAAAATTGAGTGTGATGTATGGGTGGTATTGTTTCGCATTAGGTTTAAAAGGATTTGTTGTGATAAATACACTTATTTTAGAACAGCAACTCTTCTCCTTGCGTAATTTAGTTGCACAAGTATTTGCAAAGGTGCTGACGGCTTCACTTAACTTCTTGCAGGACTTCACTTCTTTACCAAAGGAACGAGCCGTACAAATGTTATTTTTGCGTTGAGTTGTGAGTTCCAAGTCATAACACTTTTCTCCTTTGAGTTCTTTTTGTAAACGAACAGCATTTACCGAGAAATTTCTTCTTATCCAACCTTCATCCGCACTTATAAACTCCAATGCAGTACGGATTCCGGATTGTTTCAATCGTTTTGCATATTTCCTGCCAACACCCCACAAATCTTCCACAGGAAACACATTTAATGCTCTTTTGATGAGGTCTTCATCATCCAAGATAAATATACCTTTCTTGGTGTGTTTCTTAGCGATATGATTTGCCACTTTCGCTAAGGATTTTGTAGGTGCTAAACCAATGGAAATAGGAATCCCTGTCCATTGTTTTACTTTCTTTATGAGGGCTAATGCCCTATCCAAATCTACTAAATCAGAAAAGTCCAAAAAGGCTTCATCAATGGAGTAAACCTCCATAACTTCAACTTCCTCCCTCATCACACTCATTACTCTATCAGACATATCTCCATATAAGGCAAAATTTGTAGAGAATACATTGACTTTGTTCTTATCAATTAAGGACTTAATTTTAAAAGCGGGTTCCCCCATCTTTATCCCTAATGCCCTGGCTTCATTACTCCTTGCAATTACACATCCATCATTATTGGATAGTACTACAATAGGTTTGTTCCTTAATTTAGGATTAAACGCCCTCTCACAAGAGGCATAGAAGTTATTGCAATCGGCTAATCCTATCATACAAAATGATGAATTGAGTGAGCCACTACACCAAATACCACAAAGTCCATATCTTTGGTTATCTCAATCGGTTTGTAATTATCGTTCTCTGCATTTAGAAACATTTTGGTTTTGGTCTTTTTGATACGCTTTACTGTAAACTCTCCATCCAAGTAAGCCACCACAATACAGTTGTTGCTTACTTCAAGGGATTTATCCACTACCAACAAATCACCACTTACAATACCCGCTCCAATCATAGAATCACCTATTACACGAACATAATAGGTTGCTGAAGGATGTTCTACCAAAAGGTCGTTTAAATCCAACTTAGCATCCAAATAATCGGTAGCAGGAGAAGGAAACCCTGCCGATACTCCATTTTCAAAATAAGGCATCTGTAATGGTTTTCCCACCTCAGCAGTATAGAACTCCAATGCCTTTGTTTTTTTCATAATTATAAGTTATAAAATGATAATATTCATTAAACCATTCCCACATTATAATAATCTAATTAGAATTGCAAATCTACAACTATTCAGTTGCTTTTAACCTAATAACTATTGCACCTCCACGAGCTATACCTCCATATGCGTTGGTAGCCGTAAGTGATCTTAATATGGTTATACTTCTAATTTGTTGAGGATCAATAAAAGCAGGATAATCAGTATAAAGAAGTCCGTCAACATCATATACTGCATATGCATTATAATTAATTGACAGACTTCCACCTCTTATTAAAATTTTAGGTGATGTGCTTGTTAAGGTATTTTGGTGAAAGTCTAAGTAATTGGCAATATTATCACCAATTACTTTAACTCCTGGAAACTTACCAACAATTACATCAAGTAGCGTTAAAGCTGAAGGAGAAATAACTGATTTTGAAGATGATGATGTAGTTTCGCTAGTTGATGAACAATTAATTAAAATAGAGGCAAATAATAACATGAAGATTCTTTTCATAATACCATTAAGTTAAGAAATTCCATTAACTATAAAGATATAGAAAACCTTTTATTCTAATTTTCTTGATCAAAGGTTTTCTATATCTTTGATATTGTAGAAATAATTTAAAATAAATATAAGATGCCTTTAGTTACACCTTTGCCATCAGATTATGATTCTGAAACTAAAAAATTAGCTGAGTTCTTTAATGAAACCCTTGGATTTTGTCCTAATTCTGTGCTTACTATGCAGAGACGTCCTGAGATAAGCAAGGCATTTATTAATTTAAATAAGGCTGTTATGTCGAACAAAGGTCGAGTAACATCAGCACTTAAACGAATGATTGCGTGGGTTTCAAGTAATTCCACTGGTTGTAGATATTGTCAAGCACATGCTATTAGGGCTGCTGAACGTTATGGAGCAAAGCAAGAACAATTAGATAATATTTGGAATTATAAAACACATGATTCTTTTAATGATGCTGAGCGTGCTGCACTAAATTTTTCTATAGCTGCTTCACAGGTCCCTAATACTGTAGATAAAAGAATAATACAAGAATTACATAAGCATTGGGATGAAGGAGAAATTGTGGAAATCCTAGGTGTAATCTCTTTGTTTGGATTCTTAAATCGCTGGAATGACTCTATGGGAACTTCAATTGAGGATGGAGCTGTAAAAAGTGCTGAAAAGTATTTACAGAAAACAGGATGGGTAAGAGGTAAACATCTGTAGAAAAATTAACATGAACAATAAAAATCATATATTAATTAACTAAATAAAACAATTATGCCTAGTAAATTTTTTGGAAATAGATTAGAAAAAAAAGTTCCTTTAAAAAAAGGAATTAAACAAAAGTTTAATAACAAGAATAATAAAGCAAAATCTTCTGGAGTAAGAAAGGTTGGAAGAGGTAAATAATTTTAAATAATCTTATTTCTTTTTCTTTCTACTTCTTTTAGAAGAATTTTTCTTAATCTTAGATTCTTAGGAGTAACTTCAACATATTCATCTTTTTGAATATATTCTAATGCCTCTTCTAGTGAAAACTTAATTGCAGGAACAATCTTAGCTTTATCGTCAGCTCCAGAAGAACGAACATTACTTAATTTTTTAGTTTTTGTAACATTTATTGCTATGTCGTCTCCTCTAGAATTTTCACCAACCACTTGTCCCTCGTAAATAGCTTCACCTGGATCAATAAAAAATCTACCTCTGTCTTGTAATTTATCAATTGAATAGGGTATTGTAGTCCCATTTTCCATTGAGATAAGAGATCCGTTTTTCCTTTCGGGCATACCACCTTTAATTGGCTTGTATTCTTTAAACCTATGTGACATTATTGCTTCTCCAGCAGTAGCTGTTAGTAGTTGATTTCTAAGACCTATTATTCCTCTTGAAGGTATTACAAACTCACAAACCATTCTTTCTCCTTTTGAGACCATACTTATCATTTCGCCTTTACGAATGGTTACCATTTCAATTGCTTTACCTGAAACATTTTCTGGTAAAGCAATGGTCATTTCTTCAAAAGGTTCGCACTGTACTCCATCAATATTCTTAATTATTACTTGAGGTTGACCTATTTGCAATTCATATCCTTCTCTTCTCATGGTTTCAATTAATACAGATAAGTGTAAAACTCCTCTTCCATAAACCATAAATTTATCTGCACTATCTGTTTCATTTAATCTTAGAGCAAGGTTTTTTTCTAATTCCTTATTTAATCTGTCTTTTATATGTCTTGACGTAACAAATTTTCCATCTTTTCCGAAAAAAGGTGAATCATTAATTGTAAATAACATACTCATCGTAGGTTCGTCAATTGCAATAGTTTTAAGCGCCTCTGGGTTATCAAAATCAGCAACTGTATCTCCTATTTCAAAATTATCAAGACCTATTATTGCACAAATATCTCCTGGTAAAACTTGATCAACCTTTTTTCTATCTAATCCTTCAAATACACGTAATTCTTTAATTTTAGATTTTATAATCGACTTATCTCTCTTAACTAAAGATATATTTGCACCAGTGTTTAAAACTCCTCTTTGAAGTCTTCCTATTGCTATTCTTCCAGTGAAAGAAGAGTAATCTAAAGATGTAATTAGCATTTGCAAGTTTCCGTCACTAATTTTTGGAGATGGTACATGATTTAATACCATTTCCAAAAGAGGTTCTATGTTATTGGTCGGATTTTTCCAATCTTCGCTCATCCAATTTTCTTTAGCAGAACCATAAACTGTTGGAAAATCTAATTGCCATTCTTCAGCACCTAACTCAAACATTAAATCAAACACAGACTCATGAGCTTCTTCTGGCATACAATTCTCCTTATCAACTTTGTTAATTACAACACACGGTTTTAGTCCTAGATTCAAAGCTTTTTGTAAAACAAATCGGGTTTGTGGCATAGGTCCTTCGAAAGCATCCACTAAAAGCAGTACTCCATCTGCCATATTTAGAACTCTTTCAACCTCACCTCCAAAATCTGCGTGACCAGGAGTATCAATAATATTAATCTTGGTGTCATTGTATTTTACCGATACATTTTTAGAAGTAATAGTAATACCTCTCTCTCTTTCTAAATCATTATTATCTAAAATTAAATCACCTTTATTTTCATTATCGCGAAACAGCTGACAGTGAAACATTATTTTATCTACTAATGTTGTCTTTCCATGATCGACATGGGCAATAATTGCGATATTTTTTATTTCAGACATGATTAAACTTTAAGTATATAAGTATAAATGAAAAAGGTCAGTAAGAATGCAACCATACAATCAGACCAACCCATTTCGTTTTCGAGTGGTGCGAATATAATTAAATAAAACCTAAAATATTTCAATTATTTAATAAATTATTTTGGATATTCTTTTAATATCTTTAAATTAAGAAATTACAGGTAAGCTGAAACCCATTAGAGAAGGCATTTATATAATATTTATGAAAGAAGATTTTAATAAGTTCCTGAGTTTTCATAAAGTTAATAGTGGAACCGGAAAAATATTCAAGTTTATGTTTCTTGAATACAAGGAAGGTTTTCTAAAATTAAAAGCGAAGTTTTCCAAAGAAACACTTAATCCAAATCGTAATGTTCAAGGGGGTATGATGACTTCTATGTTAGATGACATTACAAGCTTACTTATAATTTATGAATCTAGAGGAGCTATATATCCGAATTCTACTAACCTACATAGTTTACATCACAGGCCTTTATTTTCTGGAGAAGTAATAGCAACTGCTGAAATTGTTAAAAAAGGAAAAAATATTGCTACTATAAAGGGTGAGCTCTATAACGCTGATGGTAAATTAGCTGCAACATTGATGCATACCGTTCTATTAATGAAATCAGACTTTAAGGTGGATTAAAAACGCCTTTTATTTAAATCAAAAAAATGAATGAGGTTTTTTTAAATTCTCCTGACAATAAATTAAAAAACAGCTTAACTAATGATATTCTTTTAAAAAGCAATTCATTAGAATACCATAAGACTTTAGAGGAGTATTCAGTAACCCCGTTATATGACTTAAAAAATCTCTCCAGAAAATTGAATGTAGGTAAAATATATGTAAAGGATGAGTCTAAGAGATTTAACTTAAATGCTTTTAAAGGCTTAGGAGCTTCATATGCAATTCATAAAGCATTAAGCTTAGATCCAAATATTTCTATTTTTTGTACGGCTACAGATGGAAATCATGGAAGGGCAGTAGCATGGTCAGCTGCAAAAAATAACAAAAAATCTGTTATTTATGTTCCAAAACAAACATCTGAGGCTAGAATTAAAGCTATTGCTAATCATGGATCAGAAGTTATACAATTAGACTTAAATTATGAGGATACTTGCAAGTATGCTTCAGGCATTAGTAATAAAATGGATTGGACATTAATTCAAGACACTTCTTGGGAAAATTATGAAGAAATACCAGCCTATATTATGTCAGGATATTTAACTCATTTACGCGAGATGGAAGATTCTATTAATACTCTAAATCAACCAGGGATTGATATTGTATTTCTTCAATGTGGTGTCGGAAGCTGGCCTGCTTCCTGCATTTGGTATTATATAAATAGATATTTTAGGAATAAACCTAAAATTGTATTAGTTGAGCCAGATGAATCCTCAGGTATACTTCAGTCATTATTATCTAATAAAAGGGTAACTCCAAAAGGCAGCTTAAACACTATAATGGCAGGACTAAACTGTGGAATACCTTCTAAGAGTGGTTGGGAGATTATTAAGAAAGGATGTGATGCAGCTTTAAGTATTGCAGATGAATATGCTGAAAAAGCAATTAGAACCCTTTATTTCCCAATTAAAGATGATAAAAGAGTAATATCTGGTGAATCTGGTGCAGCTGGATTAGGTGGGCTAATTAAATGTTTAGAAGTGAATAAGTTTGATGTTCTAAGAGAACATATTGGATTAAATACAAAATCTAAAATATTATGTATTAACACTGAAGGAAATACTGATCCTGAAAGTTTCAAATCAATTATTAGTAATAACTAACTAAACTAAAATATAATTTTATATATTGAAAAAATGTCTGATAATCGTCCTATTATTACTATAACGTCAAATGGTCCAATTTCTATTAACGGTGAAGCTATTCTTATGGATGAAAATGGGAATGAAATAGAGCATAAATCAAGATTCTCCCTATGCAGATGCACAAAATCTAAAAGACTTCCTTTTTGTGATGGTTCTCACAAAAATTAGACATAAAAGACTTCCTTCTTGTGATGGGTCTCTCAAAAATTAGCCATAAAAGACTTCCTTTTTGTGATGGTTCTCTCAAAAATTAGCCAAAGAAAATACTTATAGTCACATTAATAAAAACATGATTGTAAAGAATTCTTGCTTTAAAGAAATAATATGG
>Ga0207991_1000620_pt1 | contig 23473 bp, 28 predicted proteins | sample ETN07SmetaG_FD_185786 | JGI IMG/M metagenome (GOLD analysis project Ga0207991, IMG submission 185786) | Marine microbial and viral communities from oxygen minimum zone, Eastern Pacific Ocean - ETNP2014F14-07SV275 (SPAdes) (version 2) | ecosystem: Environmental > Aquatic > Marine > Oceanic ...
TGCAGTTCCTGATTCTGTTTGTAGAATTGTATTATCTCTAAGTTCTCTTAATTGTTGTACTTGAGGTGCTAATTCTGAACCAAATGCTGCAGTTGCAATAAGACAACCTCCACCTTCTTCAGTAGTCTCTTCCATGACTTCCTTTACCATTTTTTTCTCCATAGATTTCGCTACAACAACAAAGCCAAACTCTGTTTCTTGTCCTGTATTTCTAATATTTTCAAATTTAATTATAGTTGGACCTGTTTGATCCTCACTAAAAGTGAATTTTTCAAAATCACCTCCAACTTGTGCAAATCCTGTTGTTCGAAAAATTTCATTTCCATTTTGAATTATTACAAATGTATAATCAGAACTTCTTAGAGGCTCATTTGTTCTTCCATCTCTAACGGTAAAAATAAAATTTGTAGGAACTCCCGGTTCAACATTTAATGGATCCCATGAAAGATTAATTTTAAAGTCCTCACTTTTTGTATATGCTTCTAAAGGAAATGCAATTTTTTCACTGGTAGATAATGTAAAATAAATTTTATCAGGAATTGGTTCTTCAGATTTTTTCATTTCATTTTTTAGAAATTTGAGATGATCTTGTAATAAAACCATGTGAACGATTCTTTCATCTTCTACTGTATAATCATCAACTGATACTGAAGATTTGAATAATTGAATTCCATTAACATAACCAGAATAACTAGGACTCAAAAACTCTGAAAAGTCTTTTGGAAAATGTGTTTCAACATGAACTACAGATACATGAGACATTTGTTTTTCACTCCAATCAAATGGCATATCAAATGTAATCTGTTTATTCTCAGAATCATACTCAAAATTAGAAATTGTATCAAAATATGATTTTAAACTAAATTCTATATCATTATTTTTAGTGTCTTTTTGAATAAATGAAACAGTCTCAACTAAAGTTAAATCAACTTTATAGACTTTAGAATTTTCAATAATGTTTGTTGGTTCATCGATAGTTCTTATTTCAATCTCAAAATTATACAAACCACCTGAATTAAACAGAGGTCCTGTGATTTCTATTGGATTTGATTCAGTAGGATGCCAGGCTCCAAGAAGAGAGTCTTGTTCACCATGAATTGTAATTTTTTCTTCTTGTGTAGGTTTAACATTAATTGGTAAAATTCCATCTTCTGCAAAGAAATAGTTTCTAAAAATCATCTCGCCATTATGAAACAAACCAATTAGAAATGTTACATTTTTTGCAGTTTCGTTTGTTTCATCTTCTATTGCAGTAATTGTGATTTGTTCTGATTCATTTTCAAAATACATTGGCATCTCAACTGTTACAGTCAAGCTTTTTCCTTGTACATCAATTGAAGAAATTGTTTCAATTCCCAATCCATGACCATATACGCTACTTGCAGGAAATAGCAAACAAACAACCATTACAAAAACTACAAATTTTGCTACAGACAACATTATTTTCATTTCTAATTAGGGTTATTTTATTGTGAGCAATTCTTTAACTTTTTGAATTAAATTCTCAATATTTGTAGCCTCTAAAATCGGTTGAAGTTCATTTGGAACTTTAGCTCCAATTGCTGCAAGTGAGTAAATGTAATCAATTGTAGGAGTATCAGTGTTAAGATAGTACTGCTCTAAAACATGATCTAAACCATGAGAATCAACAACTTGTGGTAAGGCTTGATGTATGATTTTCTTTTTCCACAATTGTACCAAATTTTCCCACTGTTCTAATGAGATACTCTCATCAATTTCTGGAATCATTTCAACTTCAGCTTGGATGTACATTTTTTTTCCAGTTCCAATTTTTTCATGTATTTCAGATACTTGTTGATGTCCTTCTACTGAAAGTGGATCATAATTTTCTGGTTGAGAGATTATTGGAGAAATAACTTTTTTAATTTTAAATGAATTTCTGCCTACAGTTTCTATGTGTAATTGTAATCCATCCAGTTCAACATCTTTACATTCAGTAATTTTAGCTATCGTTCCCATCAATCTAGGAGAATTCCATCCATTAACAGAATTATTTTCATCAATTAAGCATACTCCAAACTGACCATCACCAATCATACAATCATCAACTAATTGCTTGTAACGAGGCTCAAATATTCGAAGTGGGAGAGACTGTCTAGGAAATAAAACCAAATCTAAAGGAAAGATTGGAATGATTTTTGTTTCAGTCAACTAGTTTTCTTGAAATGTCTTTAGATATATTGGATACGAATTATTCAAAAAAAATTAAAATCCATTTTCATTTAGTATCAAACCTAATAGTGCTGCACGAACATGTTTTCCATATTCAGCTTGTTCAAAGTATTTTGCATTTTGTGTCTTATCAACATCAGGAGAAATTTCATCTATTCGTGGAAGTGGATGTAAAATGATTGAATCACTTTTCATTTGTTTTAACAAATCTAACCCTACAACATAACTTCCTTTGAGTTTGAGATACTCTTCTTCATCAGGAAATCTTTCCTTTTGAATTCTTGTTACATAAAGTACATCAAGTTCATCAATATGTTCTTCAAGATTTGTAGATTCAGTATAATCTAATCTCTTTTTGATTTCATAAACTGAATCAGATCTAATTTTTAGAGATTCAGGAGAAATTAAACGAACATCAACATCATAGTTTCCAAGTCCATACAATAATGAGTAAACAGTTCGGCCATACTTTAGATCACCAACAATTCCAATTTTTAGTCCATCAATCTTTTTCTTTTCTTTTTTAATTGTAAATAGATCTTGAATTGCTTGTGTTGGATGTTCTTCAGTTCCACTTCCAGCATTAATTACAGGTTTTTCTGAAACCTCTGATGCAAATCTACTTGAACCATCCAAAGTATGTCGTAAAACAAGAACATCAGAATAAATTGACATTATTCGTATTGTGTCAGCAAGACTTTCACCTTTTTGAGTTGACGAAGATGAAACATTAGAAATTCCTAATGAATTCCCACCAATTGATGCCATTGCTGAATCAAAACTTAGACGGGTTCTAGTGCTTGGCTCATAAAACAAATATCCCAAGGTCTTTCCTTTACAAATCTCTCGTCGCTCAGAAGGAGCAAGATTCATAATTTTATCAGTTGCAGCAAAGATTTTTTCAAGTTTTTCTTTATCAAAGTCCTTAATTGAGATGATATCTTTTTGGTAGAACTCGTTCATTCTTTCAATAATATATACTGGTCACTATACAAAGTATTCTGATGGAGCAGTCTGAACTTATGGTTCGACGAATCAAAGAAGGGACAGTTATTGACCATATTGATGAGGGTAAAGGTCTCCAAGTACTAAATGCATTAAGAATTGATGGTGCAGATGGAGGTTTAATCACCATAGCCTTGAATATGCCAAGTGGTAAATTCAAGAAAAAAGATATTATAAAAATTGAAAATAAATTCCTAAAAGATGATGATACAAACAAACTTGCAGTAATTGCTCCAAAGTCAACAATCAATATAATAAAAAATTACAAGCTAGTTGAAAAGAGGAGAGTTGCACTACCAAATGAAATAGATAGAATTTTTCGATGCTCAAATCCTGAATGTATTACAAACAGTACTGAACATATCGAATCTGTTATGGATGTTATTGATAAAGAAGGAAGAGTTCTCAAATGCAGATATTGTGCAAGAGTTTTAGATGTTAATCAGCTAAAATATAATTAAAAAGAAATTTAAAAATTTGAAAAAGTTGTTGTGGTTTATTGTCCTAAGATGATAAACATCATAACTATACCATAGATAGCAATTGATTCTACCATACCTACAAAGATGAATACTTTAGACTGTAATGCTGGATTCTCACTAATTACTGCAAGACCTGCTGCACCAACTTGTCCTAGACCAACACCGGCACCGCCTGCTGCAACACCAAATGCAATTCCAGCACCAATTAATTTGGAGCCATCACTCATACCACTACTAGTTTCTTCTCCTTCTGCAGCATATGCTACATCAGTTAGACCTGCAGCAAATAATGCAACGGCTGCAAATGATAATAATAAAACGATATGTTTCATCTATTTGAAATCCTCATAATTCCATATTTAAATCATGATGATATAAAATCACTAAATTTGATCTAATGTTTTCTTTTTGAAAGAAGCAAGATCATATTTAATGGATTTTTCAAAATTTTCGGAATCTTTGTCTAATTCTTTTTTAGAATTTTCAATTGATTTTTTAATTTCTTCTTTGGTCATTGTTTTCTACTTTCCATCTTTGCCTTGACTTTTTTTAACTTTGCGAATTCTTCTCTTTCTTTTTCCTCAAGAGCTTGAGAGATAAATCGAATATTATGTTTATACTGCGGAATAATTACATTTTCTAGTGCGTTTAGAAGTTTTTGTGTCTTTTCTAATGCTTTTGCAAGACTAAAAATGGAATTTTCGTATTCTGCTGCTTTACAAATTTTTGGCATTAATTCTTTGATTTGTTTTGCTGCTCGATCAATTGAAGAATTTGTATCTGCAAATCCATAAGGCATTGATTTTGTATCTTTTTCAGTAACTGTTAATGCAGGAATTTTTACATCAACTACTCGTCGAACATGAACATCTACTTGCATAACTGGTGGAGTAGATTCAGCAACAGAATCAACAGTTCCGGTTCCTAATGCAAGATATGCTTCATTGACAGATTTGTAAATGTCTTGTAATGGTTCCCAAATTCCACCTCTTGCTTTTGATGCTTGGTCAATCATTTCTTCAATATTTTTTAAGAGAACTTTACGTTTATCATCTAAAATTCCCTGAACCATGGTAGCGACTTGTGTAGATTTTTTATATTTGAAAAGTTCAATTTTTGTTGCAGTGACATTTTGTCCAAATGACATTTAATTAATCTCCTTGATAGTATTTGTCTACGTATTTATCTTTGATTTTAGTAATTTCATTCTTTGGAAGTTTTGAAACAATCTTCCATAAAATTGCAAGTGTTTCTTCAATGGTTCTATTTTCATCAGTTGCTTGTGTAAGGAATTCTTTTTCAAAGACATCTCCAACATCCATGTATTTCAAGTCAATTCCAGTTAATCCTGCTTTACCCACAATACCTGCTAATGCTCTTACTTCTTGTGCTCTGGAATATGCATCATAAACTTGATTGGCAACTTCACTGTGATCTTCTCTTGTACTTCCTTCCCCAATTCCGTCTTTCATCAATCTACTAAGACTCATCAAAATATTGATTGGTGGATAAACTCCTTGTCTGAATAAATCTCTACCAAGTACTATCTGTCCTTCTGTAATGTAACCAGTAAGATCAGGAATTGGGTGAGTAATATCATCTGAAGGCATTGATAAAATTGGAATTTGTGTAACACTTCCTTTTCTTCCATTTAGTTTTCCTGCTCGTTCATAAATTGTTGAAAGGTCAGTGTAAAGATAACCAGGATAGCCTTTTCTTCCAGGAACTTCTTCTCTTGCTGCACTAATTTCTCTTAATGCTTCTGCATAATTTGTCATGTCAGTCATTATTACTAAAACATGCATTCCCAATTCAAATGCCAAATATTCTGCGACAGTTAAAGCGACACGAGGAGTAATAATTCTCTCAATTGCAGGATCATCTGCTGTATTTAGAAATAGAACACTTCTCTTTAGTGCGCCAGATTCTTCAAGACTTCTTCTAAAAAATTCTGCTTCACTATACTGCACACCAATTGCTGCAAAGACTACAGCAAAATCATCGTCTGTTCCAACAACACTTGCTTGTTTTGCAATTTGTGCTGCTAAAAGATTATGAGACATTCCAGAACCAGAAAAGATTGGAAGTTTTTGTCCTCTAACTAAAGTCATCATTCCATCAATTACAGATACACCGGTTTGAATGAAATCTTTTGGATATTCACGTTGTTCTGGATTCATTGGTTCACCATTAATGTCAATAAATTTATCAGCAATTGGATCTGGTAACCCATCTTTTGGTCTGCCTAATCCATCAAATACTCTACCTAGTACCTCTTTTGATACTGGCATTTCCATAACTTTTCCTACAAATTTTGCTTTTGTTCCAGCAATAGATAATCCAGATGTTCCTTCAAAAACTTGAACGATTGCTTTACCGTGTCCTACTTCTAGAACTTTACCTAATCTTCTTTCACCTTCATTAGTTTCAATTTCTACAAGTTCATCAAATGCTGCATTATCAACGTCATCTACAACTACTAGAGGACCTTTGATTTCTGCAATCTTACTATATTGAACTCCACCTTCTGCTGTCAATTTGATACTTTAACTCCTGAAATTGCTTTGAACTCTTCATCCATTTTAGTTGCTAATTGATCTAGTTTTGGCATCTCACTATCTTTGATATCCATTCTGGCTTTAAGAATTAAAGTGATAACGGACATTGCACGAATATCTGATAATGGTGTGCCTTCTTTAATTGCTTGCTGACTTTTGTTGTAAAAGTCAACTAATAATTTCATTAGTTTGTATTGTTTTTCTGGACTACAAAAAGTATCAACATCATCAAATGAGTTTTGTTGTAATAGACCAATCTTAATCATTCTTGCAACTTCAAGAATTATTTTTTCTTCATCAGGTAATGCTTCTGGACCTAAAAGTCTAACAATTTCTTTTAGTGTATCTTCTCTTTGTAAAATTGCATAGGCTTGACTTCTTACATCGAACCAATCTTCACTAATATTTGCACTCCACCATTTTGCAATATCTGCAAGATATCCAGAATAACTATTCATCCAGTTAATTGATGGGTAATGTCTAGAGTATGCAAGTTTTGCATCCAAAGCCCAGAAAGTTTTGATAAATCTCATGGTGTGAGTTGTAACTGGTTCTGTAAAGTCACCACCAGATGGTGATACAGCTCCAATCAAAGTTACTGAACCATCACGGTCTGGACTTCCAATAGTTCTAACACGACCTGCTCTTTCATAAAATTCTGCTAATCTTGATGCAAGATATGATGGATAACCTTCTTCTGCAGGCATCTCTTCTAATCTACCACTCATTTCTCTGAGTGCTTCTGCCCATCTACTTGTGGAGTCTGCTACAAGTACAACGTCTTTACCCATATCTCTGTAATATTCTGCAATTGTTACACCAGTGTAGATACTTGCTTCTCTTGCTGCTACTGGCATGTTACTAGTATTTGCAACAAGTACAGTTCTATCCATAAGTGGTTTTCCACTACGTGGATCTTTAAGATGTGGGAATTCAACTAAAACTTCTGTCATCTCGTTACCTCTTTCACCACAACCAATGTAAACAACAACTTGTGAATCTGCCCATTTTGCAATTTGGTGTAATGTAACAGTCTTTCCTGTTCCAAATGCTCCAGGAATTGAACCGGTTCCACCTTTTGCAATTGGGAAGAATGTATCAATTACACGTTGTCCAGTAATTAGAGGAATAGTTGGATCATATCTGCTCTTAATTGGACGTGGTTTTCTTACTGGCCATTTATGATACATTTTTAATTCAATATTTTGTCCGTCTTTCTCAGTTGTTGCTAATACAGTTTCTAAATCATAATCTCCTTCAGATACCATATTTGAAATTATTCCACCTTTGTGCATTGGTGGCACCATAATGGAATGATCAATTAATTCACTTTCTTTAACAGTACCAATAACACTTCCTGCAGAAACTTCGTCACCATTACTTACCGTCGGGACAAAGTGCCATTTTTTGGTCATATCAACAGGAGTAGTTGTAATTCCCCTACCAATGAATGAACCAGATTGTTTAGATAATTCTCTTAATGGTCTCTGAATTCCATCATATAGCTGACCAATAATTCCTGGACCTAACAAAACACTTAATGGATTTCCAGTACCAACTACTGGTTCACCTGGTTTTAATCCACTTGTTGATTCATAAACTTGAATAAATGCTACATCACCAGTTAGTCGAATAACTTCACCTACTAATTTTGAATTACCAACAGATACAGTCTCATACATTTTTGCTTCAGACATACCATCAGCCCTTACTGCAGGACCGCTTACCCAAACAATTTTACCCTGAGCTGCCATACTAATTTCCCACTCCGAATTGGGATGCAATTTCTTTCCTTATTAAAGGCTTCAAGCGTTCAATCCGTGCATCTAAAGTATTATCAAAACTTGTTGTACCATCTTTGGATTTTATCATTACTCCGCCAAGACAATCAATTAATTCAGATGATAATTCAGAACCTGGAAATTGAGATAAGGTAGATTGTACTAGATCTTTATCTTTAGTGTTTGTAGAAACTATAACTTCTGTAGTACCCAAAATTTTAGTTGACTCATCTAATAGAGATTTTATCAAATTAGAGTAATCACCACTTCGTGCAGTATTTGTTATTTCATCTAATGCTTTAGAAAAAACTTTGTTAACTCCTTCTTCTAATGTGATTAATTGTTTATTTCTAGCCTCTAAATCAGAACTGCCAATAATCTGTTTTTCAATTTTATCTGCTTCTTTATTTCCATCTGAAATAATTTTGTCATATTCTCCTTCAAGTTTTTGGAGAGCATCATCAAGAGTTTGTTTTGATTCTGAACCAGAATTTTTTAGATTTGTAAGGATTTCATCCTCTGTTTTTTTAAGAATTTTATCAATAGATTGTTCTAATGAGGTATTAGGTGCCAATATCGGTTTCACATTGTATAATAGATTTTAATGTTTGGAAAAATATGAAACAAAATCAAAAGAAATGTCTGATTTTCAGATCAGACTTAGAAAGATATTATAATGTATCAAACTTCGTTTGAATTGTGACTGTTGCAGATCTACTAATGGGTAGTGTCATACTTCCAAGAAATGAATCGCCACAAGCAATATCACGTTTAACAGAATTTGAGTGGTTTCATAAAATGGAGATGGAAAATGAGACTGTTACTCCAGAAATTGATGATCTTCTATTACGAGCCCAAAAATCATTTCAATTTGTTGAAGATGTAATCAAGGGATTGAATATTCCTCTCAGAGTGGGCATTATGGAGATTTTATTCAAAGGTACTGTAATCAAAAAGAATAATTATGAAATTAGTGAGATTGAGGGTTTAATTACGGATATTGAGAAAGTTCCTGATTCCATTACTAATGCTGCCAAAGTATTAGAGGAGAGTTCAAAAAATAATCATTCTCTTGAAGAATATACAATATTAAAAGAAACATTGCAAGTTGCAAATAAACTCAAAGTTGACATGAGTGGTTTTGGAGTAATGAAGTATTTCTATACAAATCTATTTGTCATAAATTCTTCTGATTATGAAGAAATTGAAAGATCATTAGAAGAAATTTCAATTTTCAAATATGATTTAGAATCTAAAGACAAAACAGCATTAATCATAATTGCAGACATTGATGAATCTGATAAAATTCTCAAAGTTATGAGAGCCTTAAACTCCAATCCATTTGTCATTCCTAAAGATTTACCTCAAATTCCAAGTGAAGCATATTCTTTAGCAGAATCAAAGATAAAGGAATTAACAGAAAAGAAGAAAAATATTACAAAAGAATTAGCTAAAATCACAAAGAAGATTCGGGGTCAAATTCTAGCAATGCATGAAAATGCATTTGTTGCAAAAGAGGTTTTGGAGACTTTACGAAAACCAGGAGGAACCAAAAATTTTGCAGTGATTCAAGGATTCATTCCAAAAAAGATGGAGAAAAAATTCAAAGAAGTAACTAGTCAATGGACATCAATTACTGAAGAGGTTACAGATGAGGAAACACTTGCAAATCTACCAGTTCATTTGGATAATCCAAAATGGGTTAGAACTTTTGAAGTAATTACTAGCAGTCAAGGAATTCCTAAAAAAGGTGAGTTTGATCCAACGTGGATGATTGCCCTCATGTGGCCAATATTTTATGGATTAATGTTTGCAGATTTAGGTCACGGATTATTATTAATGGGATTAGGATTATTATTCAAATTCAAAGGACAAGGAACTCTATCAAGATGGGGAATGCTACTTGCAATCTCTGGTGGAGCAGGTGCACTTGCTGGAATATTCCAAGGTGAAGTGTTTGGTTTCCACATACAACACTTTGTAGGATTTGAAGCATTGTTACTTGAAGGTGGACCACTTCATTCAATTTCATGGTTGATTGGTGCAATCAGTGTAGCAGAATTAACATTTGATCAAGTAATCATGATTCTCAAAGTATCATTATTCTTGGGAGTTATTCATTTATCATGGGCCTTCCTTTTACGAATCCGAAACTTTGCAAAAAAGAAAGACAAAGATGGTCTTATCTTTGAAGCTATTCCAAACTTGTTCATGTGGTTAGGAGTATTTGGTGTAATGATGGGAGCAATAGGTTCTGGATATGATGTAATGAACATGTATTCTAAAATTCACACAGAAGCTGTTCCTTGGGTTTCAGTTCTTGTTGGAGAATGGGCAGTTGTATGGTTAGTAGTTAGAATTTCAATAATTATTATTCTTGCATGTGTTGTAATGATGATAATTGGTGGAATAAAACATAACAAAAAACATCCAGAGGATGGTGGAGATATGGTTAGTGTAGTAATGGAAGTATTACTTGGAAAAACCATTGAATGTCTAGCGCACTCTATTAGTTATGCGCGAATCGGAATTATGCTTCTGGTACACGCAGCATTATTACTTACAGTAAATCAGGCTTTCGAATCTTTAGGTGGACTTAGTTCTCCAATGGCACTCGTACTAATCATTGGTGGACAAATAGGAATCATGATGATTGAAGGATTAATTGTATACATACAGTCACTAAGGCTTCACCTCTACGAGTTCTTTACAAAATGGTATGATGGTGGTTCGCAACCATTCAAACAACTAGTTCCAGAAATAGTTTACAATAATTATTCTTGGAAGAATAAAAAATAACAAAATTCTTAACGATTAATACCAAGTAGAAATTAGAAATAACATGTCTAAAGAAGCTGTAATTACCGTAATACCTGCATTCATTATGCTTGGTTTTGCAATTTTTGGAATAACAATAGTTAGTCCATAATTATTTTCACTAATTTTCATAAAGATTTATTGTAACTTTTGTAGTCCAAGGTTTTAGTTCATCAGAAAAAATTACCAATAATCCGCTATCTTTTTGGATATTTTAAAATCAGTTTCAAGAACAATTGCTTTTTTCTTTATAGACCTTGATGAATCGTAATGAAACCAGTCTCTGAAATTACTAGATCCTGAAACTCTTAATCGTCCTGATAATCCAATATTTCTCTCAGAGATTTTCTTGATGTGTGATATTTTTACGTCTTTTTTACCCCATGGTAAAACCCAGGATTTGAATCGTATTTTGTCCTCAAAGATTTGTATGTATTTGTCATTATACAAAGGAGTTTTTGACATGATTTCTAGGATGAAAATCCATCAATAAAAACAATATCAGATAATGGAAGCTGACCTCCACGAAGCATTGCAGGTTTGATTTGTTTTCCTATTGCCATCAACATAGAAATTATATGATCATCAGGCAAATTAATTATCTCGGCAATTTTTTGAGGATCAAAACCAATCATAGGATTTGAATCAAATCCCATAGATTTTGCTGCAAGCATTATTGTTTGAGTAGCAATACCACAAGACCTCATTGCCTCATCTCTTTGTAATTGATCTTTTCCTTCATAAAACGGTCCCATAACAGGTACTAGAAAATCTTGAGCCTCCTTTGGTGCATTTTTCCAATATTGTTCAGGATTTTTTTTCCATGATTTCAAATCTGCACAAATTATTAGAAATAGTGAAGAATCAGTAACTTGTGCCTGATCCCAGGCAGCAGAACGTATTTTCTTTCTAATTTCAGGATCTTTGATAATTACAAATCTCCAGTTTTGCATGTTAAATGAAGTTGGAGATAAAACTGCAAGTGACATTAATTGTTCTATTTCATCATCAGAGAATGTATGATTTGGATCATAGTGTTTTACTGAACGACGTTCTGTGATTGCATCAAAAGTATCCAGAGTAAATCAAAGTTTGAACTAATATTTACTTTTCAACAGGAAGTTCTAGTCTATTTCCCCATTCTCCCCACGACCCAAGATAAACTCGAACATTTAAAAATCCCAATTTTTTCAAAACTAGAAATGTGTTAGCTGCCCTATATGCCCCTTGACAATAAGTAATAATTTCAGAGTCTTTTGGATAATCATACATTTGAGATAATTCATCATCATTTTTGAAGGTCCCATCTTTTGAGATATTTTGATTCCAATCAATATTGATTGAATTTGGGATATGTCCTGATTGAGCAGCACGAATAATACTTCCATCATATTCCCCAGTAGAGCGGGTATCAAGAATTTTCACATTTTCCAGATTTTCATGAATATACTCAAATCCAGAAATAATATCTGGATTAATTTTTCCTGAAAATTTAGATGGTTTGAAACCATTAGGTTTTGTCTCAAGGGAATGATTTTCTTTTTGCCATTTTGAAATTCCTCCATCTAACATCAAGACGTTTTGATGAGAGAAATACATCAACATCCAAACTCCCCTTGCTGCAAGCATTCCAGAAATTGAATCATAAAAAATAACTTTTTTTTCTGGGGTTACTCCAAGAAACGAAAGAAGTGTTTTTGCTTGATTATTGAAATCCTCAATTCCTTGTTTTGTTGTATCATTCCAATGAAATGCAAATAAATCTAAATGAACTGCTCCCGGAATATGACCTTCTGAATATTCCTTGAAAGAACGAGTATCAGCAATTATGATGTTTGAATCATTTAGAATTGAATTTAATTCAAAAGTTGAGATTAACATGGATTATCTAAATTGATCAAATCTAAATTGATTTGTATTAAAAAAAATAAAAAGAAAAAAAGGGTTGTATTTTTTTATTCGTTAACGTATGCTCTTTCGCCATGCTGTGCCAAATCGAGACCAATCTCCTCTTCTTTAGGAGTGACTCTGATTCCGCCAGGCCATACGGCATCCATTACTTTGAGGATTACAAGGGTAATACCAAAGGCATAGCCTACTGATATTACAGCACCAATGATGCTGATTGCTTGCTGTTCCATCCCTTCTGCAGTTCCAGTCCATGCACCAATACCGTCTCCAGTATCCCATACATGTGGGCTAGCTAATGTACCAGTCAAAATTGCACCTGTAAGACCACCTATTCCATGTACTCCCCATACATCTAATGCGTCGTCCCATTTACGTGCGTTCTTGAATGCTACTGCTGCATAACAAGTTGTTCCAGCTGCAATACCGATTATAATCGCAGCCATTGGACCTACCCAACCTGAAGCTGGAGTGATTGCAACCAATCCTGCTACTGCACCTGATGCAGCACCAACAATACTTGGTTTGCCTGTATGAGCCCATGACATAAGGACCCATGTAACCACTGCCATACCAGTCGCGGTATTTGTAACAGTCCATGCGCTTACGGTAATGCCGTCTACCATTACTTCACTTCCGGCGTTGAAACCAAACCATCCAAACCAGAGTATTGCTGCTCCCAGCACTACCATTGGGATATTGTGTGGCTCCATTGGCACTTTGCCATATCCAAGACGTCTGCCTAAGATTAGCGCTCCTGCCAACGCGGAGAATCCTGAAGTAATGTGTACTACAGTACCACCAGCAAAGTCTAATGCGTACGATGGTGATAGATCTGGATCGAGGTCTATTCCTCCTCCTCCTATGAGACCGCCTCCCCAAACCATGTGTGCTATTGGGTCGTAAACGAAGGTTCCCCATATGAGTACGAATATCATCAGTGCACTGAATTTGACTCTGTCAATCAAACCACCAATAATTAGAACTGGTGTGATGATTGCAAATGTTCCTTGGAACATTGCAAATAGTTGGTGAGGTACTGTACCTGGCCAACCTTGACTACAAACGTCGCCTTCTTTGAACTGCTGCATTTGGTAAGCATTCGACCATGTGTCTGCACAAGGTCCTACTTCACCTAAAGGTGCCCATGCTGATACCATGTTAAAGCCTGCATAATCCAGACTTCCCATGTATGCATTTGCGCCTTCATCTGCATTTGGTGCAAATGCTAGTGAGTAACCCCATAGCACCCATTGCACTGACATTAAACCCATAACAATTAGGGTCATACCAAGTACGTTGACGATGTTCTTTGATCTGGCTAATCCGCCATAAAAGAAACCGACTCCGGGTGACATGAAAAGTACTAATGATGTTGCAGTTAGCATCCATGCCATATCACCTGTATCTACCATACAAGGGAGCATGCCGCCATCGCCATCATCAAACCAACATTCGTTAGGATTTCCAGTGTAAATTCCACTGGTTCCTACTACATATCCGTCCATACCATCTTCAACACTTTGTGCATATGCCATAGACATAGCACCAGTTGCTAAGATTGATACTGCTGCTACAAGTAATAGAGCATACTTGTAGTTCCTAGAATTCATTAAATTTATCGAAATTGAAAAGTATTAAAGCCTTAACAAGTCAAAATCTACTGAAAAAACTATATAATTATATTCTACCATATTCAGATAGTAACATAAAACATGAAAATTACATCAAAGGTGAATGAATAATGGTCAAATCAAGTACAAAATTAGCAATTTTTGACACATTCAAAACTAAAGGTAATGATTTGACAGGGGAAGCAAATAGACAGAGGTCAATTATTACAATTCTTGCCAGTAATGGCAATCCCGCTGAAAGAACTAGAACTGGAATTTCTCAAAGAATGGCAAAAAAACAAGATATTACTTGGAAGAATATCTATTCAGGAATATTTCGTGATCTTGATGAGATTTTACTCCCTATGGAAATCGCAGAGGAGGATGGAAGATTACCTCTCAAAAGAGGCCCAAAAGCACTTCAAGAAATTGGAATTCCTTTCTATCATTTGACAAAAAAAGGTCTTCTAATTGCACTATCAATTAGTGAAGTAAAAAATAGGGAAAATATACTAAAAGAGTTTTTCTCAAAGTCAAAATCTACTGAAAAAGAATTTGAAGAAATCTTAACTAGTCTTTTAGAGACTAGTCCCCTTTTCATATATTCAATTTTTCAAAAATATGTTAAAGCTTTTTGTGATAATAAAATTCAGGAATTACTCCCTTTTGATCTCTCAAAATTAAAAGAAATTTCAGATGAATCATTAATTATTCAAAAAGAAGTACTTTCTGCCTTTGTAAAACTATCAAAGCAAGAAAAAGACAATGCCATTAAATTTTTAGACAAAATAACATAAAATTCATTCCTAAAATAAACGCCAAACATTCAAATCAGTATTATTTTAAAATTAATCAAAATGGGTGGTTCAAAAAATGTCTTTGCATCAGTCAAATCATACAGTAAAAGAGGAAAATTATTAAAAAATAGTGATTTTCAAACCCTGGCAGAATCAAGGGATCTTGATGAATTGATGACTAGGATAAAAAATACAATTTATGGAGAAGCAGTATCTGATGTGCCAAAACCATATACATCTCTAGGAATTGAAAATGCTCTAAGAGGTCATCTAGCTGATGTTCATTATAGTATTTCAAAAACTGCTGGTGAATCAAAAATTTTAAATGCTTATTTTTCAAAATTCATAATTTCTAATTTAAAACAAATTCTAAAAGGTAAAATTTTGAAAAAATCTCAAGAAGACATTGAATCTCACATTAATTTTCGTGCAGAAGAATTAATCAAGCAAAGAGATGTAGTAGTTAAAGCACTTGTAGCAAAAGATTTGGAGGAAGCAGTTGCCAGTTTAAGTCAAGCAGAATTTGGTGAGGAGATTGCTAAAGCTGCAGCATTGTATGAAGAGAGAAAAAATATTCAAATCTTTGATACATATTTTGATAAAATTTTGTTTACACGTCTTGTAAAGGCCCTCAAATCTGGAGATATTGATGCAAGTAAATTAATTGGAATGGATATTGATTTTTACAATATTCTAAGTGTAATTAGAGGAAAGTTTTGGGGACTCGATGATGAACAAATTCAAGATTTGGTTGTTATTCAATCTCCAGTTGCAAAAGATTTGCTTACAAGAATGATTTCAGCTAGTACAATAAAAGATGCATTTAGTGAGCTTTCAAATACAAAATATAAGAATTTGATTCCTCAGGTTGAAAATGAGCTAGATGCAATATCTGAATTTGAAAGAGCATTTGAATTGTCAATTTATCAAGCTTCAATAAACTCATTTACAAAAATGTTCAGTTTAGCAACAACAATAGGAATAATAAAATTAACTGCTTATGAGGTAAGGAACCTCGCAGCCATTGCTTATGCAGTTGAGCAAAAAATACCAACAGAAACTACAATGTCAAAATTAATTTTAATGACAGAATAATCTGGTTTGTAATATGAGTGAATCCCCACCTAAAAAAAAAGGTGTACCAATTGACGTTTTCACAAACAAGGTTACAATCTGTATGGCCCTACTTTTTGCCCTACCATCCCTAGGAATATTTTTAGGAATATACTATATAGTTGAAAATTTACTTGCTGGAGCAGCACTTGGATTCATAGTTCACTTTGTAATTCTTGCATTTTCAGGCAGAATTTCCAAGCGACTTGATGAAATTTTGAATTAATCTATATTGACCCAATTTTAAGATACTATATCATGATGGGTGATAGAGATTATCGAACTATTATTCAAAGTGCTATAAGATCGATTGGTAAAGAATTAGAAATTGATATAGATTCTAAGGATATTCAAACTATTCATCTTCAAGAAGTGGTTCAATGTCTTAGAAGGTCATATTATGATAGAATTGATCCTGTAGAGATTGAAAGAAGAGGGTTCAACGAGCTTCTAACAGGATTACTCAGAAAATTAGAATATGGTAGTGAGCCTAAAAATTTTGAAATTGATGATATTAAACTAAAGGGACAAGTCGATATGCTAGTAGATGATTCTATTATATTATTCAGATCAACGTCTCTGGAATTGGAAAATCCTCAAGCAAATGATGTTTTGTATCTTAATGCATGTTTGTGGATATATGAAAAAGATGATGGAATTATTGTTTACATTACAGCAGATAAAAAAGAAACAACTTTTTCATTAACCCGAAACAAAAAGATGTTTGAGGAAGTAATTAGAAGAGTTAGAGTTCTCAATGATCTTCTTAAAGAAGAAAAAACACCAATCTTGGAACCATCAACTGAATGTTTGGAATGCCAATATTATGAAAGATGTTTTTTGAAAAAAAGACATTCCAAACAAATTTCTCTTGCAGAAATGATGGGAATGGGTAAGAAAGATTAGTTTAGAAAAATGAAAAATATTGCAAAGGAAAATTCCTTTGATTGGTTAATCTAGTGGTTCTGGGTGACCTTTACCACGAAGTGCAAAAGTTACTACTGCTAATGCAATTAATACTCCTGCTGTTGCGCCAAATGCGGCCATTCCTGCTTCTGCCATTTGATAAAAAATAACTTTACGGGCTTTTATAACTTTGCCAATATTTTGTGTTTAAAAACAAAGTATCATAATATTATAATTTTGTGATACTATTGATGTTTCTTATGGAAATTCGAATGGAAGTATATTTTCTTGACCACTTGTCATAGAACTGAGATTATAAAATACATCACCAATAACTCTCCATGTTGGAGAATCATTTTTTAGAAGATCCCATAACTCTGGATCAGTTTCATGGCTCTTAAATTCAATATTTTCTTTTAGGACAATTGCGTTATTTCCAAGTAGAGTATAATAATTTGAACCAAATTCTAACATTGCCGTAGGTCTACTTCCAATTTCACCACCTGCAATTTGTTCATCATCAGAATAAGTTGTTTCATACAATCGATATTGTAGTGATTCAACAATAACAGCACGTGGATTTGGGTTTGCAACTTTGAAAGCAATCTTAATTGTAGCACTTCTTTCTGTAATTTTATCAACCGATAAGTTTTGCAATTCAATTTCAAGAGGTTTGACTTTGAGAACATTTGGATCATCTGACGGATTTTGAGTTCCTGTAACCGTCATTTCAGGTCCAGCTAAAAGAATTCCAGCGAAAGCTAAACCGAGTATCCCAACTGCGGCAAATACAATGATTTTAGAATTCAATATTTTTACAAATCCTCTTGATATCTTAAATGTTAAGATAGTTATTATACCATTGGACGCTAAAAAATTTATGCAGTATTTTCAAGCAGTACAGAAAGGAAAACAGATAGCAAACAAATCACAAATGAAGTTGTTTGATATTGCTGGATTTGCAATGTTAACATTGACTACCAAAAAAGTCGATGGTAATTTTCTACCAGTTGGAGAAGAAGAATTTACTGCTGTAATTAATTCTCCAGAGGGATATGTTGCAATAATTACTGATAAAGACGGATTTACAAAAACTCAATCAAAAGCAATGCAAAAAGAAGAGGCATTATCAATTTTTAAAAAACTCAGAGAATTAGGAATAGATGAATATCCAGAAAAAGAGATTCAAATTTGGTCTGAATCAAGGCCAACAGTTCAAAACGAACTTTAAGAAAAATTACTTTGAAGGAAGAATAATTTCAGTTCCTACAATGCCACCTTTAATGGCTTTTTCAATATTTTTTGTAGTAGCTTTGAGAATAATTGTCTTAATTTTTGAGCGTTCAATTATTTTTAGAGCAACAATATCCATCAAATCATATCCTCCTGCGATAGAATCCTCATGAACTAGCATATTTTTTAAATTTCTTAATTCAATTCGTTTGAATTTTTTTGCTTTTTTGAATTTATTTGGATCCATATCATAAACGCCATCAACATCAGTGGCATTGATGAATTGTTCAGCATGTACTTTTTCTGCAATTAATGCTGCAGTGCCATTAGTACTTTGACCAGGATGTAAACCACCTGCAACTACAATTAGACCGTCATCTACTGCATGTCTGATTTCTTGTAAAGTTGTTGGAGGATGTGAATATGCTTTATTTTTGAGAGCATAAATCAATAATTTCGCATTAAGTCTAGAAATTTCAATTCCAAGTTCATCAAGAGTAGATTCATCAGCACCAGAAGATCTAGCATGAGAAATGTAATGTCTTGCAATATTTCCTCCGCCAGCAACTACAATTGGTTGGCAAATTTTACTGATTTTTACTAGAAACTGGGCATAGTCTTTTAGTGCCTTAACATTATCCATGGCAAAAACCTTTCCAGATAATTTGATTACAATTCTTTTTTTCACTTTAGTTCACCTAGGATAGATTTTGCGGCAATTTCAACTTTTTTCCTGTTTTTTTGGTGTGTGTATATTCTAAAAATATTCATAAATCCAGAAATGGCTGAAACCACAGGTATTTGAGAAATTGGCATCTCTTTTGCGGTAGATTTTCCATTCTCATTTGTAATTAGAATTATTGATGTTGACTCATTTTTTGATGGGGCTAAAGGAATTGATGGAGTTACAGAGCTATCAACAAAAATTTCATTCTCATCAATTTTTGATTTTTTTGAAATTAATGTTCGAAGTTCGGCAGTTCGTATTTTTTTCAAATTTGCTTTACCTGTCAATATTCTCTCAAATACACATTTTAGTAATTTTCTGTTTTGATAATCTTCTGCTAATTGCCTAGCACGTTTTAGTTTTGATGATTTTGATGAAATTAATGTAGATAAAACGTATTCATCTGTTAGATTAACAAATTCATTTACATTAAAATTAGTAAAACCAAATTCATCATCAGATAATCTTAATGCTTCAAGTAACATTACTTCAGCTGCTCTAACAGTTTTATGAAAATATACAGCTTTGAACATTTGATATCTTGAATGCATCATTGATTCAAAAGAGTACAATGCAGAACGCTCCAGAGCTAATTTTTTCTTATGAACGTCAAGGGATTGTGTAATTCTTTTATGATCAATTCTAGCATGTTCTGCACCTGTAAAATAACCATCTCGAAGTAAATAATCCATCATATCTGCACTTAATGCGCCTGAAACAATTTCATTCATGTACTGAAATTTAGAATCTCCAAAAGCAATTTTTGTAATGAGTTTCTTATCAAACCCATTTTTGGATAAACTATCACCAATTTCAGATTTTAAAATGATTTCTCTACCAAAATCTTCATGGGAAATTTTCTTTTCTTGAATTATTTCCTCAAAAAGATGGGAAAATGGACCATGTCCTATATCATGTAAGAGGCCAGATAATCTAAGAGTTTCAATATCATCGGATTTTAAAATTCCTTTTTCATGTAATGCATGACCTGCTTGACTAGCAATGTGCATCACACCCAAAGAATGTTCAAATCGTGTATGTTGAGCCGCAGGATATGTCAAATGGGCACCAGATAGTTGTCTAATTCGCCTTAATCTCTGAAAAATAGGATTATCAATAATTGCTAATTCGTGATCATATACACGAATAAAATCATGAATTGGATCAATGATGTCTAAATGACTTTTTTTCATATTCCTATTTTCTTTGAAAATATTTTTAAAATTTCTTCATGAACTTCTTGTTTTGTTTTTGATGCATCAATAATTTTCCAATGTTTTTTCTTGGCAACTGTACGATAAATTTTTGAGATTTTTCTTAAAAATTCCTCATTTTTTTCAAATTTGTCTCTATGGGTTTTCTGTCTATGAAATGATTCTTTTTGGGTTACATCAAGTAAAATTACAAGATCAGCTTTTGGTAGACCAACATCTAAATTCTCAAGCCATTTTGATTTCATTCCATTGGCCATTCCATAAACCAGATTTGAATGATAATATCTATTCATAATTAAAACAGAATTTTTGTCTTGTGCGGCTTTAATTTGATCTAGTTTCTCCCATCTATTTGCAGCCAATAAACAATGAATCACTTGAGGAGGAAATTTTCTTTTTCCATCTAGATATTTTCTAATTTCTTTTCCTATTGGAGTATCATAATCAGGAAAATGAAATAACTTTGTTTTGATCTTTCTTTTTCTGAGAGCTTTTTCCAATAGAGTTGACTGTGTTAATTTTCCTGCCTGATCTCCTCCTTCAATTACAATTATCATAAGATACCAAAATAGAGAAATTTATTGATTAAAAATCTATCATGTTTAATGATTTGCGAATTGTTTAATATCTCCTTTATCAATTTCTAATTATGGCAGAGCAATATTCATGTCCTTATTGTGAATCAATTTTTGAGAGTAAAGAAGATCTTTCAAAACATATTGATAGAATTCATGGTGATTCTGGAATTCTTGAGGGTTCAAAATAAATCTAAACTCATCTAATTTTTCTAAAAAATTTTAGTTTATACCTGTCAAGATTTATAACCAAAAATTGCAAATAAAACACAAAATGGGTCTTGTTAAAGAAGTAATCAAAGAAATTGGAAACAAATCAAGAGAGTTTTATGAATTTGTTTTACCGCCAATTGATATGTATCTAACAGAAGATAATCTCAAAATAGTAATTGATATTCCTGGATTTACCAAAAAAGATATTGAACTAACTTTATGTGGAGATGTTCTTTCTATCAAAGCAGAAAAAGAAATTCAGAAAAAAGAATCTGATTCTCTAATCTGTAATCAAAGACCTAATGTGATTGATAAAAAAGTTAGACTTCCAATAGATATCAAAGTAGGCGAAGAAAAAATAGAATCTGCAAAATATGTAGATGGCATTCTTACACTAGTAATTCCTTTCACAAAAAGTGGAAAAAATATCTCAATTGATTAGAAATTAATATCTTCTAAAAAATCCTGAAACTATCATGATTAAACCAGAACTAATCATGCCTAAAATACCAAGAGATTCATTTGATTGAAATAAAAATGCCGAACCAAGAAAAATTGCAGATGCAAAAATACTTCCACTGACTAGTACCATAGGTTTTCTTTTTTTCATAAAAATTTGAACTTCATTCATAAGTTCTTTCATTTCAGGTCCAAGTCTCAAAGCAGTTTCAATTGATTTTGAAAAGTTATCAAAAGATATCTTTAATTCTTCAACATATGCTCTGGGGATCAAATTTTCTTCTTCAAGAATCTTTTTCAAAACTTTAACAAATTTAAAGTCAACATCATGTGTTTTGTAAATTCCCTCAATTATAGATGCCATTCTCATATACAAGGCTAAATTTTTTGGTAATACAAATGGAAATTTACTCATAGTTTGATTTGCAAGTTCCATTAGACTTTGAACTTCCATTTCATCTGGTTTGTTTCCATGCATAGCACGAATCGAAAGCTCAATGCCTTTCTCTATTACCATTCTATTGTATCCTGGCGTAAGCATTCTAAGATCAATCATTGCATTTACCACTCTAGAAGGATTTTTTTCAACTAGTGCAAGATATAATCGAATTAGTTTGAGTCTAGTTTCATTATTAATTCGTCCAACCATCCCAAAATCATACAAAATGAGTTTGCCATCATCAGTTACTGAGATATTTCCAGGATGAGGATCGGCATGAAAAACTGAATATTTTAGAAGCATAGTAAAAAAGACCTTGTGAACTTCAATGACTAATTGTTCTCTATCTATTCCCTTTTCATTTAATGCACGTACATTTGTCACTTTAATGCCTGGAAGATACTCCATTGTTAGAACATTTTTGGAGGAAAAATCATCAAAAACAGTTGGAATAATTACTTTATGGTTTGTCTCCATGTCTTTTTTGATTTTTTTGAGGTTTTCAGATTCTATAGTATAATCCATTTCTTCATGAATACTTTCAATAAATTGAGAAAGCATAGCCTCTGCTGAATAACGCAAATTTGGATCAACAAATCTTAATGCTAATGGAAGAATTTTTTTTAAAACTTTAAGATCTTTTTCTACAACTTTTTCAATTCCTGGTCTTTTTACTTTGATTGCAACTTGTTGACCGGAGATAGAACCCAAGTAAACTTGTCCTAATGATGCACCTGAAATAGATTCAGGATTAATTTCATCAAATTTTTCATTAATAGGTCCAAGATCTTTTTCAATAATTGGCTTCACTTGATCAAATGGAGCAGCAGGAACACTATCTTGAAGTTTTGCGAGTTCTTCCAAATATGGTTGAGGTAAAATATCTGCTCTAGAAGATAGCCATTGTCCTAATTTTATGTACACTGGACCTAAAGTAAGAAATGTGTCAAGTACTTTACGAGCATTTTTTCTGAATTTTTCTAAATCGATTTCATTTCCTTCTTGATTGATCCATTTCTTTCGATCTCTACGTAAAGCTAAGACTGATGGTAGTAATTTGACAAGCACTTGAATTGTTCTAACAATAGTCATCATTTTTTCTCCAAATAATTTTTAATTTTTTTAGTTGCCACATATCCCAAATATCCAGAAACAATTGATGATGTTAATGTAGAAGCAATAACAGATTTTTTTGATTTTTTATTAAAAGTTTTTTTTATAATGTGAGAACCAGCAAAAATTGCACATGCCAAACCAATCAAAACTTCTGGTGCATCATATACCAAATGACCAATTGGATCTTGTCTAGGATCAATTTTATCAGTGTGAACTAAATAATTTTCACCATATTCTCTGATGTGTAAATTACCATATCGATATTGTTTTTCTGCTCCATTTTTTTGTCCAAGGAATGTTTCTTCTGCTTTTTCTAGCATAAAT
>Ga0207991_1000621_pt1 | contig 23430 bp, 21 predicted proteins | sample ETN07SmetaG_FD_185786 | JGI IMG/M metagenome (GOLD analysis project Ga0207991, IMG submission 185786) | Marine microbial and viral communities from oxygen minimum zone, Eastern Pacific Ocean - ETNP2014F14-07SV275 (SPAdes) (version 2) | ecosystem: Environmental > Aquatic > Marine > Oceanic ...
ACACAATTCTGATAGAAGATGCTCATAAATTTGGTCTGGCGCAGCTCTATCAACTTCGCGGGCGTGTTGGACGAAGTGGTGTTCAAGCTCACGCATGGCTGTTCTATCCCGGCGATGCATCGCTTAGTGATGCTGCAAGGCAACGACTAAGAGCTATTCAGGAATTCGCTCAACTTGGCAGCGGATATCAACTAGCGATGAGAGATATGGAAATCCGCGGTGTCGGCAATCTGCTGGGAGTAGAACAAAGCGGTCAGATGGAAACGATTGGATTCGATCTTTATATGGAAATGCTGCATGAATCGCTTGCAGAAATTCAAGGACAAGATATCCCCTCTGTTGATGACACACAGATTGATCTACCTGTAACAGCATTCATACCTGCGGAATGGATTCTCGATAGTGACGAAAAGATCGCGGCATACAGAGCGGCAGCAAACTGCGAATCTGGAGAAGCGCTGATTGAATTGGCAGCTGGCTGGAACGACCGTTATGGAGCCATACCAAGTGCAGTGCAATCCCTTCTACAGCTAATGGAACTCAAGCTATTAGCCCGCCGTTGCGGTATCTCGCGAATTAGGCCTGAAAAACCAAATATCGCAATGGAAACCCCTATGGAGGAACCAGCCTTCCGCTTATTGAGACAAGGATTACCTCAGCACCTTCACGCTCGCATGGTTTACCAGGCAGGAAGTGGAAAAAAAGCCCAGGTTTTAGCGCGAGGTCTAGGTGTGCTTCCAATAGAAAAACAGCTTGAGCAACTAATGGAATGGTTGCGCTTGATGGCGGCTCAGATACCTAATACCGAAGGTCTTACAGCAATCCAGAGCCAAGAGCAGGCTAAGCAACGCAATGAAGCCGTTATCAGCCTCTAAGCCAGGAATATGAAGATCTCTTTACAAAAGCGCAATTCTTCGTTACATTTAGAAAACTTGCCATGGTTTCATTGGGGGAATTCATCGAAATAAGCAGCGATCAAGGGACGATGAGCTTAATCAGCGGATTGTTTAGCATTGCCGCTATTTGTCTCTATGCACTTATTCAGAGTGATGCTGAAAATGACGATGATGACTCCAATTCAGGTGGAGATGGTGGATTAATGCAACCTGTTGTTTAAAGCAACTTAATTGAAGAATAGAACTAATTAATTAAGGCTATTTAATTACAAAATGCATACTCATATACATTGATCTGCGAACGCTAAAGCAATTAAATTAATTCTAAAGTGCTGAGGATAAGTTAGCACCCTTGGGGTCGTATGTAATTCCATCAACAGCCTTTCTCATGGCTTTAATTAGTGTTGTCTCTGCAACTACATATTGGCTATCTTTTTCTGTTCCAAGTTGTTCTAGCGTAATATTTTTAATTTCATCTGTAGGGATCATGGCCTTCACATCAGGCTTGATACCGTTTTTGTGAATATCAGTTCCACTCGGTGTTAAGTACTTTGCAATCGTTACAGTTAGTCCAGAACCATCTGAAAGTCCACGTACAGACTGAACCAAACCCTTGCCAAAGGTCTTTTGTCCTACAAGTAAACCACGTTGATTATCTTGAAGTGCTCCAGAAAGGATCTCACTTGCGCTAGCTGAGCCTTCATTTACCAGTACCACTACAGGCCGTGCGGTTAAGGCATTTCCATTGGCGCGGCGTACATCCTTAATGCCATCTCGGGTTTTTGTACTTACAATGATTCCCTTGTCAAGCCATTGTCTTGCAATATCAATGCTTGCCTCAAGAAGACCTCCTGGGTTGCCGCGCAAGTCGAGAACATAACCTTCAGCACCATCACCTTCTAGTTTCTTGATGGCAACGTGCATATCTTTAGAAGCATTAGCATTGAATTGCTTCAGGCGTATATAACCAACTTTTATGCCATCTTTAGTTGTATTAAGCTGGCTATCTACAGCATGTATTTCAATACGAGCACGTATCAACGGAACCTGAAGAACCTTTCCTTTACGTCGTAATCCAAGTGTCACCTTTGTACCTTCCTGACCCCTTATCAGTCTCACAGCATCCTGAGTAGACATGCCTTTGGTGGACTGACCGTCGATTGTGACAATCACATCCTTAGGCTGTACGCCGGCTTCTGATGCTGGTGTGCCATTAATTGGTGAGACAACTAAAAGTTCTTTAGTGTCCTTATCTAGTGAAAGTTGTATGCCAACACCTGTTAGTTCTCCTGAGGTATCAATCTGCATTTCCTTGAATTCCTTAGGATCCAGGAAACGGGTATATGGATCATCTAAACTTGCCAACATGCCACGTATTGCCTCATGGGCCTCCGAAGGTGCTGAATAGCTTTTAGTTAGTAGATCCTTTCTTAATAGTTGCCAGTTCTCAGAATTATATTTACCAGTGGAATCTAGGTAGTCGCGATAGACGATCTGCCAAACCTGATCAATAACCTCCTTGGGACTATCGATGATTGCTGTGGAATTACTGCTAGGCAGTCCCATGCCTGGGGTAGCCAGTGCTACTGCAGTAGATACCCCGCCTACTCCAAGCAGGATCAACCAGGGAGTGCTCTGGCGGCCTATTGAACTATGAATCCTGGGTAAAGGCATGCGTCCAGATTGGACTGAGTGCACACACTAACGACATCAAAGCGGATCAACCCATCGACCGTCGTCCTTTATCAACTGGATCAATGCCTGTACACCTTCATGCTCAGACACCTTGCGAATCTCCTCACGACCTCGATAGAGAGCAATGACTCCAGGGCCTTTGCCGACATAGCCATAATCGGCATCTGCCATCTCACCTGGTCCATTAACAATGCAACCCATCACCGCTATGTCCAAACCAACTAGATGAGATGTTGCATCGCGGACTTTATTTACGACCTCCTCAAGATTGAACAGGGTGCGCCCACAGCTAGGACAGCTGATGTATTCGACCATCGTCTTGCGTAGCCCTAGTGACTGAAGAATCGAATAACAGACAGGTATCTCCTTCTCTGGCGCTTCGGTTAGCGAGACGCGGATGGTATCTCCTAGCCCTTCCGCTAAAAGGGTGGCAATGCCAGCTGTACTTTTAATTCGACCATAATCTCCGTCACCAGCTTCGGTGACGCCAAGATGTAGAGGGTAATTAAATCCTTGTTCATCCATGGTGTCCACCATCATTCGATAGGCCGCAAGCATCACTGGAGCTCTAGAAGCCTTCATCGAGATCACAATGTTGTGAAAATCAAGCGAGTCACAAATACGCACGAATTCCATAGCCGACTCGACCATCCCACGAGGGGTATCGCCATAGGCGAAAAGCATGCGTTCTGCGAGTGAACCATGGTTAACGCCAATTCGTAGAGCCTTGTTGTGCTGCTTAAGCAGCACAACAAGTGGTTCAAACCTTTGAACTATCCGATCACTTATGGATGCCAACTCCTCGGAAGAGAACTCAGTACGACTGGGGTCGAGCTTTTCGAAGACGAATAAACCAGGATTAATCCTCACCTTGTCGACATGCTTTGCCACCTCAAGGGCAATTTTCATGCCGTTGTGATGCACATCAGCAACTAGAGGGACTCGTTGATAGGTTTGCTCAAGTCGTTTGCAAATCTCCCCGACGGCCTTGGCATGGGCTAAGGATGGAACCGTAAGACGTACGATTTCGCAACCAACCTCGTGAAGACGTCTAATTCCAGCAGTTGAACCCTCTACATCAAGGGTGTCCTCATTGATCATCGACTGCACCCTGACAGGGTGCTCACTACCTATAGCGACCCCACCAACCGTCACAGTGCGGGTTAAACGTCGTTGAATCTGGGTTTCGTATCTCCGCGATGCGCTGGCAGAGGATTTGGCCATGGTTACGGTCATGGCTTGTGACTCCTAGCTGAATCCAACACTGGCACAACAGAGCATTGCTTGATTGTATTCAGTCTGTTGCATACCTCGATCAAATCTCCTCTAGTGAGGGCTACGGGCGCTCCCTCAGCTTTAGAAGGGTTGCGAAGAAGGTAGGCAGGATGCAAAAGCGGCATCAGTAAGCGGCCCTGCCAGTCCTGCCACTTACCGCGAAGGGTTGTAATACCACCCTTAATACCAAGTATTGCCTCTACTGCCGTCGACCCTGCCAAGGCGATCACATCGGGATCAACCAATTCAATCTGCTGTTGCAACCAAGGGCGGCTCAAAGCAATTTCATTGCCTGTTGGTCGACGATTCTTTGGTGGTCGGCATTTAACAACATTAGTGATGTAGACGTCGGCATGAGGGTCAAGTCCAACACTTTCAAGCAAACGATCAAGAATTTGTCCTGAGCGACCAACAAAGGGTTTTCCCATTTCATCTTCTGATGCACCAGGCGCTTCACCGATCACCATCAACTTCGCTTGAGGATTACCACGACTGACGACCACCTGTGGTTGTGTGACTGGCAGACCACAGACCTGACAAAGCTCCATCAGATCCAAGTGCAATAGAAAAATTAAAAACCGAACTTAATTCTAGTTGCCTTGAGTTTCTGCAAATCGCCTTAACAGAGGCAAAAGCCATACACCTATGTAATAAAGCTATTGATAGAGCTCGTGAGAACGAAGAGTGACCAATCCCCGTAAGACCAAGGTTTATTTTTTGGCATGCCACTTGCGTGACTTATAGATTGATATAGATGCATCTCCCTTAATCATGCATCTATGCATAAATCCATTTGTATATGACCGGGCATAAGGCAGGATGAGATCTTTAAGGGCATCCCATGCAAGGGATGCGGCACCGATGCCAGGCCCTCCTTATCTTTCCGATCGGGCCGTGGCCCTTCAACCCTCACTCACTTTGGCAATCAGTGCCAGAGCAAAGTCTCTTCAGCTAGAAGGACGAGACATCTGCAGCCTTAGTGCGGGTGAACCAGATTTCGATACTCCCGCCTTCATCATCGATGCAGCTGTACAAGCACTCCGTGATGGCATCACTCGCTATGGCCCAGCTGCAGGCGATCCTGAACTTCGCGAAGCCATTGCCTTAAAGCTCAGCAAGGAGAACGGTGTCGCTACCGAAACTCAGCAAGTATTGGTCACAAATGGTGGAAAGCAAGCGATCTTCAACCTGTTTCAGGTGATCCTCAATCCGGGTGATGAGGTGTTAATCCCTGCCCCTTACTGGCTGAGCTATCCGGAGATGGCTCACTTGGCAGGGGCTCACGTCAAATTCCTACCTTCCTCAGCTGCAACAGGGTTTTGCCTGGACCTCAACTCCCTAGAGGCCTCAATAGGACCTAAAACACGTCTGCTTTTGATCAATTCACCCGGCAACCCAACTGGCCGTGTGATGCCACGTGAAGAGCTAGAAGCAGTTGCTGAGTTGCTCCGAGATCATCCCCAAGTCCTTGTGATGAGTGATGAAATCTATGAGTTTCTGCTTAGCGACGGACAAAAACACCACAGCTTCTCTGCAATTGCACCAGATCTTGCTGATAGAACTTTCATTGTGAACGGCTTTGCCAAGGGCTGGGCAATGACAGGTTGGAGGCTTGGCTATTTGGCTGGATCAGCTGAAGCAATAAAAGCGGCCACCGCCCTACAGAGTCAAAGCACAAGCAATGTTTGTAGTTTCGCTCAGCGTGGTGCATTGGCAGCGCTTCAAGGCTCACGACAATGTGTCACCACGATGGCTAATAGCTACAACTCCCGACGTGAAGTACTCACTAATGGCTTGATGGCCCTTGACGGTATCAACTTAGTAACTCCCCAGGGTGCGTTTTACGCCTTCCCACAACTTCCCCAAGGCAGCCTCGACTCGATGAGTTTCTGCAAGCAAGCACTTGAAAACCACGGCCTAGCGATGGTGCCAGGTGCAGCCTTCGGTGACGACAGCTGTATTCGCCTAACGTGCGCTGTCTCTCATGAGACGATTTGCGATGGCCTTGAACGCCTCAGTCAGGCACTCAAAAAGACCTAAAGGCCTTTATTTACAAGCTCATTTATCCAACAATGTCCCGACGAAAGGGTAAGACGTCAGTCCTCACAGCACTAATCATTTTTGTTGGATTAGTTTCATGCACCAATCAACCCCAAGAGTCCTTTCTTATTGGGGCTATTCCAGACCAGAACCCAGAGAAGTTGAATCGCCAATACAAGCTGCTCTGTGCTGAACTAAGCCGAGAATTGAAGGTACCTGTTCGCTATAAACCTGTGACTAACTATCCCGCTGCAGTGAGTGCATTTCGCACAGGCAGTCTCGACCTGGTTTGGTTTGGAGGGCTTACCGGGGTTCAGGCCAGATTACAAAAGCCAGGAGCTAAAGTCATTGCTCAACGAGACATTGATGCAAACTTCCGCAGTGTATTTATTGCAAATACCGCTAGCGGACTAAAGCAAATTAATAACATAAATGGTCTCCATGTCCTCAATAATAGAAGATTCACGTTCGGCTCTGAAAGCTCCACTTCCGGTCGACTAATGCCCCAATATTTCCTTCATCAGGCAGGCGTTAAACTAAGCGATTTCAATGGTAATCAACCTGGCTTTAGCGGCAGCCATGATGCAACCATTGCCCTTGTTCAGAGTGGCTCTTTTGAGGCCGGTGCCCTCAATGAAAGAGTATGGATTTCAGCGATAAAAAATGGGCGTGCAGACCCAAAGAAAGTAAAAGTAATTTGGCGTAGTCCACCTTATGCAGACTATCATTGGCTGGCACAACCAAATCTGGATCATAGGTTTGGTTTAGGCTTCACCGATCGACTACAAAGTGCTCTGCTGGGGTGGAGTGATCAATCATCAACTCAAGGCAAAATTCTTGAACTTTTCGGTGCCAGGCGCTTCATCCCTGCGTCAATAAAGCAGTACAGCAAAATCGAGAAGGTTGGACGTGATCTTGGTAAGATTCAGTGACACAAATACTTGAATTACGAGGGGTAAAGGTCTATGGCTATAGGGGCGATCGTCTAAGAAATATTGACCTAACTATCACCCCTGGTGAAAGAATTGCATTGCTAGGCAGTAATGGAGCCGGCAAGAGCACTCTTATCGCTGTCGCTAACGGCAGTCTCACTCCCGATAGCGGAATTGTGCTTTGGGGCGGTCGTCCAATAACACACTTGCGACAACATCAGCGTCAAGCTATCGGAACGCTCTGGCAAGACCTCCGTCTATTAGAAGAATTGAATGTTGCACAAAATGTAAACGCAGGTGCTCTTAGCAGCCGAAACCTGATGTGGGCGATCGCAAATCTGCTATACCCACTAGAAATAAAGGCCTGTAAGGAATGCCTTAAAGCAGCAGGATTATCAACAAAAATAATATTTGCAAATATCAGAGAACTCTCTGGTGGCCAGCGCCAGCGTGTGGCTTTAGCTCGTCTCCTCCGGCAAAGACCTGAACTGATACTTGCGGATGAACCGCTATTTAGCCTTGATCCATTCCTAACTGAAGAAATCCTCAATCTTTTATTAGCTAGGACCACCAGGGGGCCTGTTGTTATCCATAAGACATTGCTTATGAGTATGCATCAACCTGATCTAATCCATCATTTTGATCGAGTCATTGGGCTTCGATCTGGCTGTGTGGTGTTCGACAATTCGTCAGATGAGTTAGATGCAAAAGCATTGGCTTGGATCTACCAATCTGAATGAATCGAATTAGCCTAACGCCACCAATTTTAAGCCTCTTACCAGCCCTAGCCCTAGTACCTGTGCTTGCTGTGGTAGTCACCAGCGTTCACGTTGGAGGTCTGCAGTTACTTTTTGAGTTTTTTGGCGCTGCAATTCAGCCATCACTTGATCCAACCGTAGTTAAAAGTGCATGGAGAGGTCTACAGATCACTGTCGCAACAGCATTAATCAGTTGGATAATAAGCACACTGCTCGGAATATTGCTTGGTATTGCTAGCGCCTCTGTGGTCTGGCAAACATGTATTGGCAAAAGTTGGCCAGCATTTCTTATTCGCAGGATTTTGACAATACCTAGAGCAATACATGAACTGCTTTGGGGACTGCTCTTACTTCAGCTGCTTGGACTAAGCCCGTGGGTGGCGATCTTGGCCATCATTATCCCCTACACGACGCTTGTGGCACGTGTATTTAGTGATCAATTAGATACTCAGGACCGTCGAGCACTTAATGCCCTTCTTCAGGCTGGTGCAATGCCGTTCCCAGCGCTGATTACAGCTTTGGGGCCTCCAATAGTTCCGATACTGATGAGCTATGGCGGCTACCGACTTGAATGTTCACTAAGGGGAGCAACACTCTTGGGTGTGTTCGGGTTAGGAGGAATTGGTACAGACCTACAACTCTCGCTTCAATCGCTTGCATTTAAGGAGATGTGGACTGCTCTTTGGATGTTGGCAGCAGTGATGCTCACCTTAGAGCAGTCAATTAACTGGTTGCGACGGCGTCAAAGAGCAAATGAAACCACGACCAACCAAATTCTGATTACATTCGCCTTAATGATTTTGCTTATGTCACTAGGCCTTCCCTGGTTGAAAGGGCTGGAGATTGATCTGAGCAGCAGCATCAGCTGGAATCCGATTCCATGGCCAACGCTTGCTGAGCTAATAGGTGCGCTTAATCATCTCCAATGGTTAAAACTTATAAGCAGCACCATATTGCTGACGCTACTTGCATCAGGAATTGCAATTGGGACCCCTCCCTTAGCAATGATGCTCTGGCCAAGCCGCCTAGGCATAGAAGTACAGAGTTTTATCTGGGCACTACTAAGACTGATTCCGCCACCGCTTTCACTTCTATTGCTGCTACTAAGTTGTCAACCAAGCATTGCTGTTGCTGCTATTGCACTTGGGGCTTACAACCTTGGCGTAATGGGACGTTTACTAAAAGAAGGCCTAGAGGAACAAGGCAATAGTTGCTGGAAAGCGCTTCAATCATCAGGCGCTGGAGCTCATTCATCCTGGCTTTATGGATGTCTTAGTGCACAGAGCCCAAGCTATCTGGCCTATGCCGCATACCGAACAGATGTGATCTTGCGCGAAACGGTTGTAGTCGGCCTAGTAGGAGGAACTGGATTGGGCTGGCAGCTGATTGAATCACTCGGCTCATTCAATTGGGCCCAGGTCATCCTGCTATTAATCGTTTTTGCGACTATTACTTTGACAGGAGAATCCCTCAGTGATTACACCCGACATCGCTGGCTGAGATCGACCCCAAAACCTCCTCTGGTGCTGGACCTGCAAAGCTGAGCCATTCCCACTGTTGGCCTAATGGCAAGCAAGTCCAGACAACTCGTGGTCATTGGTGATAGTTGTGTCTATGGATGGGGCGATCGAGAAGGCGGCGGCTGGTGTGAACGGCTGAGATGCAATTGGATGAATCTTCCTGATGCGCCAGTTGTATACCCCCTAGGCATTCGTGGCGACGGACTTGAGCATGTTGCCAAGCGTTGGCGAAACGAATGGCAATGTCGAGGCGAAATGAGACGTCAGGTACCAGATGCAATCCTTCTAGCTGTAGGTCTTAATGACACAGCACGTATTGGACGACCTGATGGCAGACCACAGCTGACTGCTGAGGCCTACCGCTTTGGCTTGCAGCAACTCCTCACCGAAATGAAGCATTACAGCAAAGTAATGGTGATGGGCCTCACTCCTGTGGATGAAGCTGTGATGCCTTTTGCAGAATGCCTCTGGTATTCCAACCAGGCTGGTTCAATTTATGAGGCTCAACTCGAAGACGCTTGCCTTGAGGCGGACGTGCCATTTCTGCCCATGCACGCAGCCATGCTCGAGCAACCAAGCTTGCTGAGCTGGATCGAGCCCGATGGTATTCATCTCAACTCTGAGGGGCATGAGTGGATCCACAAAAGGGTTATGGCCTGGTCATCACTTCTGAGCTGGGCTCAGCTAGAGCCACTGGCAAGCTTCACTCCAGCGGTGGGTTGAAATCACTCGAAAGAGACCCGACTATTCATCCTTAGGTGGGTATACCTGCGCCACGAAAATCAAGACAGTAAAGACGGTCAATATGGAGCTAACACGTGGCACAAAATTCACGCAAAACTTTCACTAGACAGAGTAAAGAGCGTTCAAGAAATGAACGTCGACGTTGCTTGCCAGAATCGATTAAAAAGCGAAACCAAGCTGTGCTTGACCATCTGGGCTTGGCACATTTAGCAGCCTCCAGACAGGCAGCTAAAGGGGCAGGTGAAATAGATGATCTAATTCAAGAAGCAAGTCTAGGACTGATAATGGCAATGGAAAAGTTCGACCCCAGTCTTGGATTTAAAGTAAGCAGCTACGGCATGGCGCGAGCTAAAGGACAGATCCTTCATTTTCGACGCGACCGTCTCCAAATGATTAGAGTCCCCTGGAGACTTCGTGACCTATATGCCCGTGGCATGAGACTGCAGCAAGAAGAGTTGCAAAGAAATTCAAATCAATTAGATAGAAAACAATTAGCAGAAAAGCTAAATGTGAAAGAAGAGCGCTGGCAAAAGGCCGTTGAAGCTCAATGGCAGACGCGGATCGTTTCACTTGACATCCAGGAATCGTCAGCAAGAGAAACTAACAATAAAAGCCTTATCCCTCAACTAGAAAAACTGATATCACCAAATCAAAATGAAGCTGACCAACAACTTAATTGGCTTAAAAGTGCCATTCGACAACTTAATGCCGATCAGCAGCGTTGGCTAAATGCCCACTACCTCAATGGCATCAGCGTGAGAAAGTTGGCTCAGTGTGAACAAATACATGAGGCTGTATTGCGAAGAAAATTGCGAATGGTTCTTAAGCAACTTCAACGCTGGGCCCATAGCTCCCCTGAAGAAATATTCAGCCTATAAAACCAAGCCAAGCGCCTAGGGCTATGGCCATTAACGCCGCGAAACACGTCTGCAAGCCATTGACAAGCTCATTACTTAGCCAACTGATTTTATCCTGAGCTATTGCACCTAGAAGGCTTTCCATAAGGGTGGCCAATAAACCTGTTGCCGCTACCAAAATAGCGGCATAACCCAAAGGCAACAGAGCTAAAGAGACCATTACAGCAGTCATCAACACACTGCCGAGGGCACTAGCGAGTGTGCCCTCGAGGCTGATAGCTCCATCTGTTCCTGCAGGAACAGGCCTTAGCGTTGTTATCAAAATGGTGGTTCTACCCCATCGTTTGCCGATTTCACTGCCGAAAGTATCAGCCAACTTCGCAGCAAAACTTGCGGTGAAACCAAGAATCAACAATGGCTCCGAGCCAATACCCAGCTTGATGAGGATTGCAATTACAGCTCCAGTAGCTGCAGATCCCCAAACATTTTCTGGCCCACGTCTTCCACCTCGTCCTTCGGCTAGACCATCACGCTGCTTTTGAGCCATCCCTAAACGGGTTACTAAGGATCCAAGAACGAGGTAGAAAGCAACCCCAAGCCAACCACGCCATCCAAGACATCCCCAAAGGATGGTTCCCAAAGCTCCCGCATGCACCCACCCTGCGCGGGTAAGTAACGGCAGCCGCTGGGCCACCGCAATCAATAAAGCGTTAAGTGTGAAAGCAAAAAGCCATTGATGGCTCTGAAGAAGATGGATGAGAAACATCGTTTTGAGTTGTAAGGCCCTTAATCGATAGAGAAAGGTGGATGGAGGTCAGCTAGTGCAAATTAATTACTAACGTTATCGGACTTATGTGGTCATTGCGTAAAAAGGAAAAACCAAGAAATCTATTTTGCAAAAACATAAGACAAGAGTCATTTTAATTGGCTATTGAAATGAATTTAATGATGCACAATCAAAGCATCCAAAGAGATTTACTAATCAAGCAAAGTCTGATTACAAGCAGTAAATATTGGCAGATAACGATTAGCATAGACTATCAATAGACAAGATAGCCAAGTGATATTCTACAATTCAATCAATAGCTACTTGGCCTTCTCTAAGGACTCTAATCCGACGAGTGGAAACCATCGTTTGCGTTGCTGCCACAGCTGCTGTACACGTTCGCAATATTGAGTCTCCAAGTCCCACTGGTACCCAGCCTGCTCCCTCAGCTGAACTCTCTTCATTTGGGCTCCATCCTCCCTCAGGGCCTATGGCTACCCATAGATGATCGAACCCCTGAGCCAGTCCTTCATTCCAAAGTTGAAGATCGGTTAATCCCAAACGTCGAGTAGTTGCAATAGCGAATACATCATTAACAGATGGACTTGTCCACAATTTTGAAGTTTCGACGAGGGGTAAAAGCGTGGGCTGCCAAAGCTGTTCGGATTGCTCAATAGCCTCTCGAAGAATCACCTTCCATCTCGCTGGTCGATCCTCAGCCTGGGGGGTAGAACGTTCAGAGCGCAAAGGTTGAATAAGGTTAATTCCCAGTTCACAGCACATCCTCAATACCTCCTCAAAGCCGCGCCTTGGCAGCACAACAGCAAGACATAGTTGTGGAGTTGGACAAGGCTGCTGCGAAATTGGATGTGTAATAGGTGTGGCCAATTTCAAGTAATCACCTTCTTGTAGATGGGCCTCCCAGAGGTGACCAATACCATCTACAACAGCTAAAGGATTGTCAACACGAAGCCGAAGCACTCGTCGCAGGTAGTGGGCTTCATTGCTGTTCAAATGCAACAAGCCCTCATTTGCATCAGTGCCTGTAAGCCGATGCGACTCAACCAAAATTCTTCTGAGCTCAGCCACAGAATATCTCAGTTTTCAGATGGGAAAATACTGTCCGGATGTGGTTCAACAGGCCAGTCATCATTTACACCACCAATTAACACCTCCTCTAGTTGGACCACATCTGAATCAATTTGGAGAAGAGCATTGATTAACACATCAAGAGCTACAGAATCACTAGTCCCAAGATCAACCCAACACCGCGCCCATGAGTCTTGATATTCCAACTGACCCATGTTGTGCATAAGCGCCGGTATCACAGATCTAGCGTCGTCATTGTCATAAGAGATCCAACTGATGTCAGCACCTTCCTCATGGACTTGTAGGTTCTCAGCGTTGAACCCACCCAAACGGCCAATCACGTACCAACTATCAAATATGCCATCGATGTAGTTGCGCTCGCCCTGACTAGGCACATCCAAAAAACGTAGCCATAACCAGCAGTTGAAAGGATCAACCTCGCGAAAACGTACTTCCATGACAGCTTGTAGTTCTACGCATCATCGCGGCAATAAAGCAAGGCGGCAGCCTAAGCAATCATTCATGAATCAGACTGGAGGTTCACTAGCGGCAAAAACCACAGAAGAAAGGAGCACATGCTGGAGCTCAAAGGCCTTCATTACCGTCCATCAACATCTGAGAAACCAGTACTGCAGGGAGTCGATCTCAAAGTCCATGCATGCCAACCAGTAGTAGTTGCAGGAGCTAGTGGCAGTGGCAAAACAACCCTGCTTGAGCTGATTAGTGGTCTTGCAAGCCCGCAACAAGGGACAATTTGCTGGGAAAGCGAACCTTTAAAGCAACGTCAACGTCGCGGGATGTGCGGAGTCGTATTTCAATTCCCTGAGCGTCATTTTCTTGGACTAACAGTGGCCCAGGAATTGCGTCTAGGGCATAGGCGTATAACCACTGAAACGCAAGAACGAGCACTTAAGAAAGTTGGTCTATCTCAAGTTGATCTCAGGCAAGCACCAGAACGCCTAAGTGGTGGACAGCAAAGACGCCTTGCTCTTGCTGTTCAGTTGCTGCGTAAGCCAGCCATTCTGTTGCTTGATGAGCCTACAGCTGGGCTTGATTGGTCTGTACGTGATGACATCCTGGAACTTCTAACACAACTTGCTAGAGATCAGCTACTTATCGTGGCAACTCATGAGCCTGAACTATTTCAAAGCTGGTCAAGTGCAGCTTATCGACTAAATTCTGGGCAGCTTCACGCGATGTCACGCCTGACTTAAATCAAACAAGGCAATATTTACCAAGATAGCTGCACTTTGAGAGCAAAAAGTGGGCAAGCGAACTTTTCATCTGCAAAGTTTATCCTTATCCGGATCACCAATATATTAAGGGTGTAGCAAGTGTTAGCAAGGTCATCAGAATTTTAACTATTCTCGAATGAATAACCTTGCAAATCCTTTCTAATCAGCAATGATGATCCATTAAAAAGAATATAGGCAACAGAAATAACCATATAACTTCTGCGGTCAATATTCTTAAATTACGTCAACCATGTTGAGAGTCCAAATTACTCATTAAGGAGGAATCATGAACTTATAATTGATATATTAAGATCAGGCCAAAAGAAGTGCCCCGGCCCAAATCAATAGTATGGCAGGTAAGGCCTCTATTTGATCTCCAAGATTCAACGCGCTGAGACTAGGCACCGTGGAAATTCCTTTTAGGAGTAGCCCTCCTAATATCAAACCTAATGAGAGCGAAACAACACTCCAGCCCAATGAAGGGAGTGGGCGACGACCTCGCTTGATTTGACTTAAGAAAAGACCAATTGTGGACAAAGCCAAAATGAGCTGCGTACTGTCTGCCGGGGCAACTATCACCAGCAACAGTGCAAGCGCTCCTAAAACCAACCGAACGGTCAGGCCCTGACCATCTGGCAATGAGAGATTGAGCCAGGATTCACCGGCTCTAGCATCAGAACTTGTTGAATTAATACTGCGTAGACGAGTTAGCAGAGCATTGGATCCACCACTAGCTCCAGCAGCCTGTATCTTCCCTTCTTCTCGCTGGGAAGCACTAACAGCAGCATTGCTGACTTTGCCAAGCTGACGTTGCTTAAGACTAGACATGAGCACTGCGTCATAAGACGCTTCAACCTTCGCCCGTGCCTGAGGATCATCTCCGACCTCTGATAGACGCTTCTTCTTTGCTTGTTGAACAGATTCAAAGCTTGCTCCAGGCTCAAGACCTAGGAGTGAGTAGGGATCTTGAGACTCTGGATTCGAACTGGAGCCGATACCCGAGGCCATGGTTGTATATGTTCTATGTAAAGCGTATCTAGATCAGCTCAAAAAAGGGGTGGTCCAGGCCTATATCCCTGACTCCTCTTAAGATGCTCGCTGCAAACCAAGGCCTCTCTCCTTCCCATCCACTGTCTTCGCTTAAGCAGTGGCATCTGAGGTGGAAGATGAGAGCCCACCAGCATTTCAACCCGTCGTGGTTGGTCCTTGCAACCAGGTCCACGAAAACAAACGTACTCAGTGCCACCGTCTAGACAGGGGCGCATAAGCCATTGGTTGTCCACCTTCACATCAAAACAATCTTTAACTATTTTGACGGGTTCAGGTACTAAAACGCGAGCGTAGAGATTGAAGCCAGACAGATTTACGACACACCTTCAGAGGCTGATCGGCTCTACGCCACTGACCACAGGAGCCACAGCGCTTAGCTCCAACTGCGGATGATCCTCCAGAAGTTGATTTAAATTCCATTCATTTTTGAATAAAAGGACAGGTCGATGCCAAGCATCCTGAACAGATTTACAATTAAAAATACGTCCAACTTTCTCAAAAGCAGGCCAACCTCCACTTACCCATCGAGCCACTTGAAATCCCATCGGTTCAAGGCGAGTAAGAACTCCATATTCGTTTTCTAAACGATACTGAACAACCTCTAGCTGCAACTGACCAACCGCAGCAAGAATAGGGTCACGCTTACTCTGATCAGTATCATAAAGAATCTGTACAGCGCCTTCTTCTCTTAACTCATTAACTCCCTTGCGGAAATTCTTAAATGCCGAAGGATTCGGATTACGTAACCAACTAAATATCTCAGGACTGAAACATGGTATCCCCTCATATTCAACTCGAGGACCCATATATAAGGTATCTCCTATCGCGAACATCCCAGGATTATTAAGACCAATTACATCACCAGGATAGGCATCATCAACAACAGCACGTTCCTGGCCAAACAACTTCTGTGGACGAGACAGACGAATAACTTTTCCGGTTCGAGCAAGTCGAACCGTCATATCTTTTTCAAAGCGTCCACTACAAACTCTGACAAATGCAACACGGTCGCGATGGCGCGGATCCATATTGGCCTGTAATTTAAATACAAAACCGCTAAAGAAAGGCCTTATTGGATCAACAAGACCATCCTTTGTAGAGCGAGCTACAGGTCGTTGAGCCATCTCAAGAAAGGCATCTAAAAAAGGCCTAACTCCAAAGTTGGTCATCGCAGAACCAAAGAAGACTGGTGTCAACTCACCGGCATGTACTAATTCCAAATCCAGCTCTGCACCAGCTGCCTCTAATAACTCCAACTCTTCTAGGGCTTGATCTAAAAGATCTTTCTCAACAAGGCTAGGCAGTTGCGGATCATCTAGGTGGAGTTTGCGTTCAGTGGCTTGTCGCCCCCGTTCTGCTCTTGTAAATAAAAAAACCTCTCGAGTGCGACGGTCAATCACTCCACGGAATAGTTCTCCGCTACCGATAGGCCAGTTAACTGCCCAAGGTGTTAATCCCAACTCTGCTTCAATCTCATCCAACAAAGTCAGCGGATCGCGTCCAGCGCGATCCATCTTGTTGATGAAGGTGAAGATTGGGATATTACGCATGCGACAAACCTCAAACAATTTTCTTGTCTGAGGTTCCAACCCCTTGGCCGCATCTTCAAGCATTACTGCATTGTCTGCGGCCGCAAGGGTGCGATAGGTATCTTCTGAAAAATCCTGGTGACCAGGGGTATCAAGAAGATTGATCGTGGTATCTCCGTAATCGAACTGCAGCACGGTGGAGGTAATAGAAATCCCCCGCTGCTTTTCAAGCTCCATCCAATCAGAAGTAACCTTACGCTGCTCTCCTCGGGCTTTAACGGCTCCTGCTTGCTGGATTGCACCGCCATAAAGCAACAATTTTTCAGTCAGGGTGGTCTTACCGGCATCCGGGTGAGAAATGATCGCAAAATTGCGTCTTCTGCTCACAGCCTCGGCCAGAGACGCCTCCAACGCCTGATCTGTGTCTATTGCAGAGGCTGAGTTAGCCAGCGAATCCGAGCTCATCGATTTACGTTTCTGATGCCAGCCTGCCAGCTGGAGCGACAATGACCAAATGAGATCAATATTTGTGCTTCAGGCACTAAAAAAGACTAACAAGAGTTTGTGGAGTCATTTTTACCGAAAAGCCAAAAGACAAAAATAAACAATCTGATGAAATTGATATCACATGGTGCCAAAAACCTCGAGATAACGATCCTCAACTTCAATTACCTTTAATTGGTCAAGTCCTGCATGATGAAGTTGGAACTGCACCTCTTTCAATGTGAAGGCAGCATGTAGTGATGCAAGGTAGTCGCGAATCAGAATCGAGGGTGAATTATGCATATATTTATTTTTAAGCTCAATGACCTGCTCACTAGAGAGGGGGCGGCGCAAATCGCGATGAAAAACCACCGCACCAGGAGTAGCCAAATGCTTTATGGCGTCCCATAACAGATGGGGCTTATGCAGGTGATGAAGAAGACTGTTGCTGACGACAACGACAGCCGAAGAGCTCAAATCAGCAGCTCCGCTGACAAGTGAGCAAAGATTTGCGCAACGATAGGAAAGCCCCTGAAGATCAACAGCAGATTTTCTTTGCCGTTGCTTAGCCAAATCAAGCATTGCTTGAGAACCATCGATACCAAGTACATCGCTAAGGGGCCAAAGGCCTTGAAGACGCTCACTGATATTTCCCGGTCCACAGCCAAGATCAATTATTAAGTTGCCAGGAGCGGGAATTTTTCCTAATCCAACAAGATATTCCTGCAGGCGGCAAATAAATCCTTCATCTTCGCAAGAGAAATCGGCATCGGAGTAAGCCTTCGCCTGTAGCGGGTCATTCATTAGTTCTGGCTCAGGTAAACGCTGCATCACACTCAAGCCGGCACAGGCACCATTCTCCGTTAAACGCTGTTGATGGTGCTAACAAGGCTTGCAGCCCCCATAAGTGGCGTTAGCGTTCCCGTACTTCACGGCCTAAGCGAACCTGTGACCCTGACACCAAGTAGACCTGAAATTGCAATGACAGCCTTAGGATCCGGCGAACAACGTAGCGATTTCCCAGCCAATGCACCAGCAGCTAATCCGGTTTTTTATCGCACTTACAGCCGCCGTACTGCTGCAGGACGTGAAAGCTGGAGCCAGGTAAGAGCACGCAATCTCGAAGGACTACGTCAACTCGGCTTGCTCAGTGATACGGAAGTGGATCTGATGGCACGCATGCAAGCCGAAAAGAAAGCACTGCCCTCAGGTCGCTGGTTATGGATTGGCGGCACCGACTGGATCAATAAGGAAGAAAATTTCTCAGGCGCCTACAACTGCACCTCCACGAATCTCGTCGATTGGGAAGCCTTCGGCTTGATGATGGACCTTGCAATGATGGGCTGTGGAACTGGAGCCGTAATTGAGCCCCACTTAATAAAAAAGTTGCCGGTGGTCTGTAACCCGATCACCATCAAAAGTATCACCGATATCGGCATAACACCCGCAAATCAAAGACAAGAAAAAACTACCCACAGCATTGATGGGAACAATGTAATCATCAAGGTGGGAGATACACGTCGTGGCTGGGTAGATAGCTATCAGTTGCTACTCGAACTCTGCAGTAACAAAAGCTTCGACGGTCGGTCTATTGATGTGAGCATTGACCTATCTGACGTCAGACCTGTTGGCGAAACCCTCAAAGGCTTTGGAGGAATGGCCAATCCAGTGAAGCTGAAGGATCTATATAGCCGAGTAGCCCGACTACTAGGAAAGGCTGTAGGTCGTCAGCTCACTTCCGTCGAGTGTTGCCTACTTATAGATGAAGCCGCTGTAACGATAGTTGCTGGCAATATCCGTCGTAGTGCTGGCATGCGTCAGTTCTCAGCAGAAGATTTGACAGCTGCAGGGGCTAAGGAGAATCTCTGGCAACAAGATACTGAGGGTAACTGGCGCATCGATTCTGAAAGAGACGCGCTGCGCATGGCCAATCACACCCGTGTTTATCACGATCGCCCAAGCCGTTCGGTAGTTCTTGATGCTGTAACCAAACAGTTCCATTCTGGAGAAGGTGCTATCCAATTCGCACCCGAGGCCATTGCCCGCTCTAATTCAGACCTCCTCAACACAAAGGATCTGCGACAAGAATTCATTGAGATCTACTGCGACCAAGGCAAGGAGGAAGCCGGTCGCTGGCTCCAGACCAATCATGGTCCAATCGATGCCAATGAACTTGAGCATCGACTAGGTCGTTATGGATTAAACCCTTGCGGTGAAATTTTAGGAGCTGACTTTCACTGCAACTTGGCTGAGATCCATCTCAATCAAATAGATCCATCTGATCTAGAAGGTCAAGCCGATGCCTTCAAAGCCGCTGCTTTATCAGTCGCGTGCCTACTGAACCACCGATTTGAAGTGGATAGATATCGCCAGAGCCGAGCCTGGGATCCAATTGTGGGAGTGAGTTTTACCGGTCTTTTTGACTTCTTTGTGCATGCATTCGGCACACCATGGCTTACATGGTGGGAAAGAGGCCGACCTGATACTGAAGAAGGGCGCAATTACAAGCTAGAGGAAGCGACTTTCCTCAAACGTTGGAAAAAAATTGTCAACGAAACAGTCTGGGACTACTGCGATCGTCATGGCCTGCGTCGCCCAAGCCGTTGCACAACCGTGCAGCCAGCAGGGACCAAGAGTCTGCTCACAGGTGCAGCACCGGGATGGCACCCACCCAAATCTCAGCGCTTTATCCGTCGAATCACCTTCCGCAAAAACGATCCTGTGGCCATGGCTTGCATGGATTACGGATATACCGTTGTGCCCTCACAATCTGATAAGGACGATCAAGGGCGCCTACTAAATGATCCATTCGATCCACGCTGCACAGAATGGCTAGTAGAAATCCCCACTGAAGTTAGCTGGGCAAATCTGCCAGGTGCCGATGAGGTAAACATCAACAACTTCTCAGCACTTGCGCAATTCGACTTCTATATGCAGGTTCAATGCCATTACACCGCTCACAACACATCCGCGACTATCGAACTCCGCGAAAACGAAATCGAGCCTCTAACTGACGCATTGCATCAGGCCATTGAAACCAGTGGTGGTTATATCTCTGCTGCGCTTCTAGCCCGCTTCGATGCCAACACAATTTTCCCACGATTACCCTTTGAGCCAATTGATGCCAATACTTACGAGCGCCTGCAAGCTGAGGTAGTTGATCGCAGGGTAAGAAGTGACTTCTTTGAGGCTCTACAAGCCTATGATCAAGGTGAACTAACAGAAGCTGGACCAGCAGGATGTGACTCAGATAAGTGCCTCCTACCATTAGCTAAGCCTGGAAACTGACACAAAACCAACATGCCAACCATCCTGACTAAGTCTTTAGGATGGTTGGCTTTCTGCAAGTTAAAAGCAGGGCTAGAATTCAGGCGAGTCAAAAGACCATCACACTAACCACTACCTAGTGGCTATCGCTGTAACTAGTAGCTATCTATGTAAGTGCTACCAGCATGATCTACACCTGATAAAGACATGACAACCGTGAGAAGCCATGTTGAAGCGATGAGCAAGAGCAAACGAGAAGCCATCGTGGACCAACTTCGTGCCTGCCAGACAGCAGAGGAGTTTATTGAATACGAAGCACAATTCAACGCTGAAAACAATAATTCACCTTTATATCTCGTGATCTGTGAATTCCTACACAATCGCACTATCTCACGTGCTATTGGCGCTCGCTGGCTTAAAACAATAATAGATGATCGAGAGAAAAAACTTGATAAATACAAAACAAATAACTAGAAGCTCCCTAGAATTTTGATCGAACTAAGGAAAATTAGCTAGTTAAATATCTTGCATTAGTGTCATATGTACCCATAAAAGTAATTAACGCTATAAGGTCAATCATTAAGTTGAGACTAAGATAGTATGAGTTGCAGATATGAACTACTGTCAATAGGGTCTAGAGAAAGACATGCCAACATTTAGGCAACTTTTATTTCAAGACTTTAGCCAGCATACTCATTGCTGAGCAATAAGACAAAGAAAAAGTCATAGCAAATTAGTTCATTTAATATGCAGGCACTTTATCGCGCAACATCCAATATGAATCTTAAAATCAGGTCCAAACGAATCAGTCACAGCTCCATGACATCGGATCTACATATAACATGAAAAAGACAAACCAAGCCACTAAAATGCGTCAAGTAAATACCAGAACAAATAACGAGCCTGGTCAAGAAAAAGGCCGAGTATTTAACACCGAGATAATCGCAATCGGAATAGCACCACGTGGAATCATTGCTATTGGAATTGTGCCAATGGGCCTTGTGAGTATTGGGGTTGTTTCGATGGGCCTTGTGAGCATCGGCTGCGTTGGCATGGGCGCAATTAGCGCCTGCGTTGTCGGCATGGGCATGCTGGCAACTGGCTTCAATGCCATGGGGGCGTGGTAGTTCAAAGCAATAATCGCCAAACAAATGGATGGAGAGCCGATCAGACCAAGACGAAACACGACATGTGACGCTTCATGTAGTATGATGTAGTTCTGTTACACCAGCTGTTCCAATGGCACGCTTTGCATCGCTAATTACACATTTCTCGCAGGTGCGCAAGAAAACTCTATATCCGCTCTATATAAGAGTTCTCCCTGAAGCACGTATCTGGTCTTGACGGTCTTAATTGCATTTTAAAACAGATTAACCATGCATGGTCTGCGTAAATTGTTGAACAATCAAAAGATTCCAACTTGCTAATGATTTAACAGTCCTGAAGGTTCTATTGAGGAAATAATACAATGGCTTAAATATACAAAGTTTTTATTAATTATACACAAAATAGCTTTGCAGCCATTTCATACTTCAATGTCAAAATAGTTAAATGGAATTATTGAGGATTCAAAGGAGTTCTGTTATTAATCAGATCTACTACAAACCAAGCAACCTCCGTTAATTCGATATGGTGAAATATGACCATTAAGGCAGCGTATGCCTCTAAAGAAAGTTTTCTTGCCTAACTCTCTAGCATGAGAGTCAGTCAAGGGAAGATTTAGCCAAGCTTCCGGCACATGGCCGATAAGGTTCTCACGTGTTGCTAAGGCGAGTTTTCTTCTTTGAACCTCCTCGCGATCATTTTTTTGACATACACCTTCGGTTGTTAATTCTCGTGCACATTCTAGACACTCGGTTATGTTCTTCTTTCTTCTGATCTTATTGGAAAGAGAATCACTAGGCACTTCACGCTCGTTACCACAGGTACAACGACACCACCAATATGCATTTCCAGCTGCGCTGCGTCGATCTGAAATTCGCACGACTGTTAGACGACCATAAATCTCTCCAAGCCGATTGCGAGGCTTACTTGGCATAAGTAAGATCTGAAGCAAAGCGTAAACATCCTAAATTATATTAAGGCAACTGAGAGTAAATATTTCAATCGTAATAACCATTTAACACTTGTATATCAGGTATCGATATGCTGACAATTAATCACGATAAAGCTGCATTAAAGTATCACCCGAAATGTTGTGTCTAGTTGATCCTCCTTAGGCACTATAATGTATATCGTTGCTTAGCGGCAACCTGAGCAGTGGAGAGGTGGTCGAGTGGTTGATGGCTCTGGTCTTGAAAACCAGCATGTCCGCAAGGGCATCGTGGGTTCGAATCCCACCCTCTCCGTTTACCCCCCCTTCCCTTTTTTTTCGGGGGGGGGCAATTTCTGTCAAAAACTATCAATGTCTCGAAGTAACTGCAGCGAAGTAACTCGAAGGTATCATCATCTCTTGTTGTGACTTCTATTCCGTCTATTAGAACGTCAATAGTCACACCGGTTAAAAAGCAACTTGATGCCAGTCTTCTGGTATTTGATTGAGCAGAACGTCCAAAACCCAAGGAAGCCGTCGTTGTCTTGGGGCATCCTTTTTGTGATTGCTTTGTTGCTGGCGTTAATGAGTGCGACAGCGTCATGTCGTATCACAAAGAGATAGATCAATTTGTGGGCTTTACTACCACTGATATTTCTGCTCTACAATCCATGTGGCGCGCAGATTTAGTTTGAGATTTATCTCCCTAACGGCATCTTTTACTGGTTGTACTTAGCTTTATATGGAGTTCGACTACAGCTGGATCCTGGGATATGCCGGAACAAAAATGCCCTCCTATCTGAAATGGGGGGTCTTTTTTTTGGCTTTGACAGGATGAAGGGACCTGCATTCTGTGGTTGTCCTTTCATCTGCCCACCTATAAGCGGATTCCTTGTGCTGATGAGGGTTTTGAGCTCTACGAGGTTGACGTTGCTCAACTCCAGCCCACCCAGTGGTGCGTTGGATTAGCGGAAGTGAACAGCCGCCAGCTTGATTTCACTGAACAAAGCCCTAAAGAAAGGCTGAATTATTTAAAGAGCAAGCCCGTCCCCCTTGTTCGCAATGGTTCAGGTTCGCTGTGGATGATTGATCGCCATCATCGTCTACGGGCCCTTTTAGATCTTGAGCAAAACGCCACTACCTACGGATATGTGATCGAAAATTTTCCTACTGAGGATGAGTCAGAGAGTCTTCGTCTTCTGGCCGAACGAGGTTGGTTGTATCTCTACAACGGTCGTGGCCAAGGTCCCCTTTCCCCGCAG
>Ga0207991_1000623_pt1 | contig 23404 bp, 22 predicted proteins | sample ETN07SmetaG_FD_185786 | JGI IMG/M metagenome (GOLD analysis project Ga0207991, IMG submission 185786) | Marine microbial and viral communities from oxygen minimum zone, Eastern Pacific Ocean - ETNP2014F14-07SV275 (SPAdes) (version 2) | ecosystem: Environmental > Aquatic > Marine > Oceanic ...
GGATCATATCGCGATTCAGCTTCTTGGCCGGAACGAGCCTGTAGTGTCGTTCCTCGACGACTTTGATCTCGTCGTCCTGCAAGGTAAGTTCAAAAAGGGCTATGACCTCGTTTTCCATGAACTGAGCTGCGATGGCACGGCAGCGCATTCCGGGAAACTTGTCCTCTACGAAGCGGATGTCTTGGGAAATCTGCACGATCCCGATCTGGTCTTTACCGCCCTTCGCCTGCACCGGGATGACGTAGTGGCAGCCGCGCTTGTCGAGGCCAACGTAGAGCTCGTCGATCTCGATCTGACCGATACCCTTCACGGTGGTTCGCAGGTGGTTTTGCAAGCTGTAGGTCGTCAGGCCCAGAAACGTGTCGATCAGGCGGTTGTAGCGCACGATCGCGAGAAGCGCCTGCTCGTCGTCGAGGGCATAGGCGCGGATCAGCTCGGGTGTGGCGTCCGGGATATCGGTTCGGACTAAGTCGTCGCGGGGCAAAACGCGGTTAGCCTTGACCAAGCTGAACTTGTAGAGCGCCCGGCCTGCAAGCTCAATCACCCATTCCATGCCTTCGGGCTGAGTAGCGACGATGCGGTCAGGCAGGGCATTGCGGAACCGGAATGAGTAGAGCACGTCCCCGAGGTTCTTGGGGAGTTTGATGCCTAGATCGGTTGCCGCGTCCTCAATGTCTTCCCGAGAGAAGTCGAGCGATACGGCTCCGACCTCGTGACGGTCGAAGAAGATCTTCTCGATCAGAGACCCATAGCGATTGAGTGCTTTAGCCATGGGCCTCGATCCCTTCTAGCAACCTAGCCCGCTCGATGTCGATCTGCTTGCGCTTGGTCGCGCCGCTCTTTCTGTCGCGCTTCGATGCCGGTGCCACCACGCCGAAATGAGATGATGCCGCCGAAAGGTCGAAGGCCAACAGAGCCGGATCACCCAACGAAATGCCTGCCTCGGGCCGAGACGGCTCGACGCCCAAGGCTGCGACGACCTGAGCGGCAACGGCACGCGCAAGCGGGGGAGGGACGGCGTTCCCGATCTGTCGAGCGCCGTGCCATTTCGTGACGTTGAACCGAAACCAGTCCGGAAAGCCGTGAAGCCGGGCCATTTCGCGGACAGTGACACAGCGAGCCAGACGGTAGTGGATCGGGCGTGGGCTGGTGAACGCTCCGCGCGCGCCGTCCGTGCCTGCACGGAGGGTGTTCGACACTCCCTCGGCCGGAAGACGGAAGAGACGGCTGATGGGCTCGACCGTTCCCGGCGCCGTCTCGGCGAAGCGCCGGCGGGAAATGTCGGTGTGTTCCGTGCGTGCGCTCGATGTCAGAACGGCCGGGTTCCAGTCGCGCGGATGGCCATAGTGCCACGCGCTGTTGTTGAGGCAGCGTAGTTCCGAGGCATAGGCGGACGGATCGCCGAACCTGGTCGTCGTGACAGCATCCGAAGAGACAAGAGTTGCAAAGCTCTCTGCATCGGGAAGATCGTCGAGCGCGTCTTGCGCGGTAGGGCCGAAAGGCAGGCCCGAGAATCGCGTTTTCTTGCCCGGAATGTTAGAAGTAGGCTCAGGATAAGAGGGTAGGGGGCGTCCCTTCTTGGCCCCCATGAGGATCAGTCTCTCGCGCGACTGCGGTGTGCCGTAGCTACCGGCGTTGAGCACTTTCCAAGGCAGGCGGCAGTCGTAGCCCGCAACGTCGAAGGCCTGCACGAGTTCTTCCAGGAAGCGCTTGTGCCTGCCGACCGTCAGGCCTTTCACGTTCTCGAACACGAAGGTTTCTGCATTGAGCTCCCGAACGATCCGCACAAAGTCCAGCACGAGACGGTTGCGGGGGTCGTCGAGTACGCGATGCCCAATCAGTGAAAAGCCCTGGCAGGGTGCGCCGCCGAACACGCAATCGACCCGCTGGCGGCCGATCCCGGCCGCGCGCCGAATGTCGTCGCCGCTCAGTTCAGCGACCGACCCCGGCAGCACGGCCGTGTGCGGAAAGTTGAACTTGTGGACTGCGCAGTGGACCGGATCGATCTCGACGGCCGCCTTCACATCGAAACCGGCCTGCTCGAAGCCGAGACTGAGCCCACCCGCTCCTGCGAAAAGATCGATTCCGATCGGTCTCATGCTGCACGTTCCCCCGCACGTTTCTTCGTATTTTGAAGCCAGTGTAGAGCACCCAGCGCGAGATGTCGATCGCAATTTAAGGCCTGCCAACAAAGGCTTCCAACCGAACCGCCAACTTGTCGAGGTCTCCGGTTTCGCACTGCCAAACCACGAGAATGTCCCGACCAAGCGATTCGATTTGTTCTATCTTCGTTCTGTCTCGGTTAACATTTCCTTCGAGCTTGGGCAGCCAGTAATCGAGCCGGGACTTTGGAAGTTGCCCTTTCGGGCAGCCGTGCCAGTGCCAAAAGCAGCCGTGAACGAAGATTGCCTTGCGATGGCGCGGCAAGACAATGTCGGGACAGCCGGGAGGTCCTTTCGGTGGAGACGAAAGCGATAGCCCAAGCGATGCAGGAGCTGCCGAACGACGAGCTCCGGCTTGGTATTCTTCTGTTTGACAGATTGCATGATCCGTCGTCGCTGCTCAGGCGTTCGGGTGTCCATCACTAGCTTTGCAAGCGCCCCCTTAGCCGCCGCACAAAGTCCATCCGCTCTTGCAGGATGGCGATGATGACCGGCCGCTCGCCTTCCAGCCAAACGATGTAGTGATGCTCGCAGCGGTGGATGCGAACGTCGCCGGGCAGCTCATCGAATGACTTCGACCGCGCTCGGCCGTCCCCGACCGCTTCACAGCACGCCTCAATCCGGTCGAAGTACGTCTCCGCCTGGTCGAGCCCCCATGTCTCGTAGGTGTAGCGCCAGATGCTGCGCAAATCTCCCTCGGCGGCGAGCGTAAGATCGTAAGACTTCATACGACTCGCTACAGTCCAGCCTGTTCACGGGCCTCGCGCCGGATATCAGACATGGACTTGGTAGACAGCTCTCCCCGCCGCGCCTGCTCGATCCGGGGCTTAAGGAAGTCGGCCAAGGCGCTGAAGGCTTCGTCCTCGGTCATGCCGTCTATATCAGGGGCTTCGCCCAAGGTACGTTTGAGCACGTAATCCTTGATGCTCTGTCCCTTGAGGGCAGCGATGGCCTTGAGCTTCTGATGCTCTTCAGGGGTGATGTCGATGGAAAGTCTGGGCATGCACTGATCTTAGCGCAGCGATGACCACAAAACAACATTTGTTGTTCTTGGCTGTGACGGTGTATAGCTAAGTAATGTTACAAGAAATCAGATTCATCCAGAGCATCGGGCGCTTCGAAGAGGCCAAACCGCTGCAAAGCACTCGTTTTGGACCTTGCACCCTGGTCTTCGGGGAGAACGGCTGGGGAAAGTCCACCTTGGCGGATATCCTCCGCTCGCTGAGCGCGAACAATCCGGCGATCCTTGCAGGACGTGCAACGCTCGACGTGACTGCACCGCAGAAGGCGATCCTTCATGTTGCCGGGCAGAATGCCGTCTTTCAGGATGGCGGGTGGACCGGGCCGCGTCCGCCTGTCGCGGTCTATGACAGCTCTTTCATCAACGACAATGTATATTCCGGCGATATCGTTTCGGCCGAGCATCTGAAGAACCAGTACGGCCTTGTCGTCGGCGAGGAGGGGGTGAGCCGTGTCCGCCGGATCGTCGAGCTGGACGGCGATAACCGCGACAACAACAAGGCGATCAGCGGCACCGAGAACGATTTGAAAGCCCTCATGCGTGCCGTGGCCCCGCCTACGATGCAGCTAGACGCCTTCCTTGCCCTGCCGCCTCGGGAAGACATCGACGAGGCGATTGCCGCCCAGGACCTCAAAGTGCAGCAGGCGCGCCGGGCTAAGGAGTTGAAAGCTGCTACGGAGCCAGCCGCCTATCCGGTGCCGACCTACTCCGAGAAGTTCGACGCTCTGCTTCACGGCTCGATTGACGATGTTGCGGCCAATGCCGTTGCCAAGGTCCGCACCCATATCGCAGCGCACCAGCACCATTCCGGCGAAGCCGCCATACCCCATGAAAACTGGCTTGAGGTGGGCATGGCGTTCACCGGTGGCGAAGGCTGCCCTTTCTGCGGCCAGCAGCTCACCGACCGCACATTGATCGATGCCTACAAGGATATTTTCAGCGAAGCCTACAAGCAGCTCGGCGAGGCGGTGCAGGGCGCTGTCGCCACCCTTACCAGGTACAAGAACGGCGACTTTCGGCAAGCGGCTGCCAAAACGGAAGAGCAGAACGGCCACCAGTTCCGCTACTGGCAGGAGGCAGGCCAGCTCGCCCCTCCTGATATCGAAGCGGTAGGCCCGGTGATCGGAAGCATGGAGCAGGCGGCGGAAACACTGCTTAGGCTGTTCACTGAGAAGCAGGCAAACCTCACCGCCGCCATTGCGGCCGACCGCACTACTCAGGCCCTTGCAGAATGGAATGCGGGCAGGAGGTACTTTGCCGACGCCAACACCGTGATCGGGGACTTCAACGGTAAGGTTCGAGCTCTCAAGGAGTCCATCGATCCTGCCGCACTTCCCGGCCTTGAGAACGAACTGACAGCCCTACGGGCTCAGAAAAAGCGGCACGAGGCTGAAACCTGCGACGCCACAAGCCGCCTCGACGGATTCAAGCAGAAGAAGAAGGACATCGCTGCCGAAAAGAGCCGTATCCGCAAGGAGTTGGACGACCACGGTCGCACTATCACGACAGATCTCGGCACGGCGATCAACAGCTACCTCAAACGCCTGAACGCCGGTTTTCGCATCGACTACCGCGAGCCTGACTATCGGGGCAAAGAGCCCTCAGCCAGCTACAGTATCCTTATCCGCGAGGTGGCTGTCGCGCCCAAGAGCGGGGCAGGGGAAATCGACAAGCCTTGCTTTCGCAACACCCTCAGCGCGGGCGACAAGTCCACGCTTGCGCTCGCGTTCTTCCTCGCCAAGGTCAACGCCGATCCAAAACTGGCCGAACTGATCGTCGTGCTCGACGACCCTTTCACCAGTCTCGATCACTTCCGGCGCGAGTTCACTGCCAACGAGATCAGGAAGCTCTGTGGCAAGGCGTTGCAGGTCATCGTGCTCTCGCACGAGAAAACCTTTTTGCGGCTTCTTTGGGATAAAATCGATCACGACAAGATCGCATCCATTGCCCTACAAGCCGGTGCGCCAGGCATCACCGCTATCGCGCCGTTCGACATCGAAACCGCGACACAACCCCGCCATGTCACCGAGCGCACCCAGATTGAAGAGTTTGCCGAAGGCGAACAGCACGAGCCAAAATACATCAGGACGCGCCTGCGCACGGTCTGCGAAGATTTTTACCGCAAGGGCGACCCGGGATTGTTTCGGCAGGCCGCCAGCCTTGAAGAGATAATCCGTGTTCTCGAAGGAGCACCAGCCGATCACGTCTACAAAGGAGCACTCGATGACCTGAGGGCGGTCAACGAGTACTCACGCGGAGACCACCACGCCGCCGTTCCTGGAAATCCGTCCGAGGAAATCAGCGTGGAGGAGCTAAAGCAATTTTGCCGGACAGTCCTTGAGCTGACGCGCGGGATGTAAACCGCGTACTAGGGGTCTGCTCCGGCTCAGTGCAAAATCCTACGCTAAGAAATATTTTTCCCTGACGCTGGCACCCTTTGCGGAATTTACATTTAGACATGAGCTGAGATGCACGACTTCGCTATCTGAGAGCCTATTTTACATCCGTTTCACAAACCTGCGTTTGTGAAAGCCGCCATTCGCTGCGCTGCGCATAAAATCACACAGTGCGGACTTTCCGGTCATTCGGTGGGCGACCGATGCAACTGCAGCATGACAATGGAGGCGCTCGCAGCTGCAGCAACCGGGGTTCTGCGTCGCGGCGCAGATCACGGAAGCGGTCGTTGAAGGCTGCGTCAAACCAGGGAATCTAAACCCACCTTTCGCTGCGCCTCGTCGCAGCGCCGCCGATGCGGACCTTCCCGACATTCGCTGGCGGCGCCACATTGGCCGCCGCTTCTCATGATTCCGTTTGATGAACAGCGCTGTAACGGGCCTTCGCCCCACCGTGGCGCATATCAGGGAGGCGCTGATCAACAGGATTGCTAAAACACCACGACCTGTCGAATTGCCTCGCCGGCCGCGAGGCGCTCGAACCCCTCGTTGATCTCGTCGAGGCGGATGCGGTGCGTCATCAGGCGCTCGATGGGTAATTTGCCCTGCTGCATCATTCGCGCGAAACGGGGGATGTCGCGGACCGGAACGCAGGAGCCGACATAGGAGCCTTTCAGGGTCCGTTCCTCGGCCGTCAGCGAGACAGCCGGCAGTTCGAGCGTTGCTGCGGGGTTCGGAAGGCCGGCGGTGACGGTGACGCCGCCGCGCCGGGTGATGTCGTAGGCGAATTTCAGGGCGGGCGCCGCGCCGGCGAGTTCCACCGCGAGGTTCACGCCACCTCCGGTCCACTCCTTCACCGACGCGATTGCGTCCACGTCCCGGGGATCGATGGCGTGGGTCGCGCCGAGCTCCAGCGCGAAGGCACGTTTGTCTTCCGCCAGATCGACCGCAACGATCGTTTCGGCCCCGGCCGCGACCGCGCCCAATAGCGCGGCAAGGCCGACGCCGCCCAACCCCACGATCGCGCAGCTTTCGCCCATCTTCAGATGGCCCGAGTTCAGTACGGCCCCGACACCAGTCAGGACCGCGCAGCCCAGAAGGGCGGCCCGGTCCAATGGAAGGTCCTTGTCGATCTTCACGCAGGAATGCTCGCTCATCACTGCATGGGTCGAGAAGGCCGAGACACCGACATGGTGGTGGATCTTGTCCCCGCCGACTTCGATCCGGCGGTTTCCGCTCAGAAGCGTCCCTTCCGCACCGGCCTTCGCGCCGGGCTCGCACAGGGCGGGGCGCCCTTCCGCGCAAGGCACACAATGGCCACATGAGGCGATGAAGACCATGACCACATGATCGCCGGGCGCGAAGCGGGTGACGCCCGGCCCGACCGCCTCGACCACACCCGACGCCTCGTGGCCAAGCGCGATCGGCATGTCGCGGGGCCGGTCGCCGTTGATGACCGACAGATCCGAATGGCACAGGCCCGCTGCCGCCATCTTGATAAGAAGCTCGCCGGGGCCGGGGTCTTCGAGCGTCGCCTCGACGATCTCGAGGGGCCGGCTTTCCGTATAGGGGCGCGCAGCCCCTGCCTCGCGCAGAAGCGTGACCTGTGCCTTCATCGTTCTCTCCCTGCCTTTCGCTACCGGATCGCGACCGGGTTGATCATGGATTGCACCGCGCCTTCGAACCGCGGCTGACCGAGCACGAACATGAATTCGGTCACGCCATCCTCGACCAGTTGCCCCGTCGCCATGTTTTCAAGGATGTAGACGCCGTTCTTTGCCAGAAGCTCCTGGTGGGCGGGGAAGACCAACCCGTCGGGATGCGGCACGGCATCAAGACCCCACGTATCGGCGCCGACCGCGACGACGCCCTGTTCGGCCAGCCAGGCGGCGCCGGCCCCGTCTATCCCAGGCTCGCCAGCGGCGAAACGATCGGGCTCACTTCCGATCAGGTCGAGCCAGCCCGTATGGAGAAGGACGACATCGCCCTCTGCAAGCGTCAGGCCCGTCGTATCGAGAGCGCCCTGCAGATCCTCGACCGTGATGAGAGTGCCTTCCGCCATCACGTCGGTGCTCGCCTGGCCGGCCATGTCGAGCACGATGCCGCGGGTGACGATGGGCGGAATGTTGTGGACGCCCATCTTCGTCAGTCCGCCGGTGGTGACGTAGTCTGCGGGGGTGTTGCCGTTGTAGAAGACGTTGTCGATGCCAAGATGGCCCAGGCCGTCGATCTGCGAGCCAAGGCCGACCCAGCCCATTATGACGTCGTCGACATAGGTCATCTTGTTCGACCCCAGCGTCGCGCCGCCTTCCTGGCCGGGCATGAAGACGTTGATGTCCAGCTCACGGACCCCGAAGCCGGGCGTGTCGGGCCCGACGGGGATGCCAAGCGCGTAGGTCTTGCCGTCGGTCACGAGTTCCGCCGCGCGCTGCACCATCTCGGGCGTCAGCAGGTTGGCCGCGCCAATCTCGTCATCGGCCCCGTATCGTGACGGGTACCAGTCCGAGGCGGCTTCTTCGTGTTGTTCGGCGAGCGCCGGCAGACCCAGGGATGCGGCAAGGGCCGCGGTCAGTATCAGTCTCATATCTTCTCCTCCCGTTGCGTGGTTGTGCGGGATCGATCACGCCGCTGCGGCGGTCTTCTTCTCGATCTCGCCCCGCTCGATGACATAAAGACCATCCACAAGATCGGCCGAGTGGACATGGTCGGATTCGGACAACAGGACCGACAACCCTTCGCCGCGCAGGGTGCCGATCACGTCTATCAGCCGCTCTGCAAGGGCCGGGGCGACGCCCTCGAACGGTTCGTCCAGAAACAACAGCTTGTGCCCCACGATCAGCGCGCGCCCGAGCGCCACCAGCTTCTGCTGGCCCCCCGACAGCGACAAGGCGCGCCGATCCGCGAAGCGGGCGATCTCGGGCATGAGCTCGTAGACCCATTCGAGGCGGGATCGGTCGATCTCGGCCCCGAGGGCGTTCAACGGCAGAAGGATGTTTTGCTCGACCGTGAATTCGGGGATCAGGCGGCGATCCTCGGGCATGTAGCCCACGCCGAGGGCGGCGCGGGTATGCGCCGGGTCGGCGGTGACGTCGGTGCCGTCCAGCAGGATCTCGCCCCGGTCCGGGCGCAGCAGGCCCATGACCGACCGCATGAAGGTGGTCTTGCCCGCGCCGTTCCGACCGATCAGGCCGATGGTGGTGCCAGGCGCGACGGTCAGGCTGGCACCGCGCAGGAGCTGCGTGCCTGCGATGCTGCTTTCGAGGTTGCGTGTCTCAAGCATGGACACCTCCGATCACGTATCTGCGGACTTCGGTATCGGCGAGAACCTCGGCGGTCGGGCCGTCCGACAGGATCTTGCCCTCGTAGAAGGCGACCGTGCGCTCCGCGAACCGGGTGACGATATCCATGTCGTGTTCGATGAAGAGAAGCGTGGCGTCGTCGGCCTTCAGCGGCTCGATCACCCGCTCCATCATCTCGATCTTCTCGTCGACGGACACGCCCGAGGTCGGCTCGTCCAGCAGGATCAGCGCCGGGTCGTCGATCGCCGCCATCGCGATGTCGAGCTGCTTCTTGACGCCCTGCGGCAGGGTTCCAACACGGGCATCCGCGTGTTGCGACAGGCCGAACCGGTCGAGCACGGCGCGGCCGGTCTTCATGCGGGTGTCGGTCAGCGCCGTCGCGCGCAGGCCGCCCTTGCCGTCCGCGGCGGCGATCTCGGCCATCATCATGTTTTCCAGCGCGGTGAGCTGCGGGAAGATCTGGCTGATCTGGAACGACCGCCGGATGCCTGCCTGCGCCGTCTTGCGCGGGCTCGACCCGGTGATGTCCCGGCCCCGGAAGCGGATCGTGCCCGACGAGGGTTTGAGATACCCGGTGACCATGTTGACGAAGGTCGTCTTGCCCGCGCCGTTCGAGCCGATCACGGCGACGGTCTCGCCCGGATACAGCGAAAGGGAAATCTCGCTGGCCGCGACGACACCGCCGAAACGCTTTTCGAGGTTCTCGGTAACGAGGATCGGATCGCTCATGCCTTGCGCCTCCGTTCGACCAGCGACCACAGCCCCTCGGGGAGAAGCAGGATCACCATCAGCATTACGGCACCGAGGATCATCTGCCAGGCGTTTGGCGCAAGATCGAGCGCGTAGTTCCGCACAAGTTCCAGCAGGAAGAACCCGATCATCGGCGCGATGGTCGATCCGCGTCCCGCAAGAAGGGCGACGAAGACGAACCCGCCCGAGGTGGTCCAGTTGGTCATCAGCGGATCGACATGGCCCGTGGACATCGCCAGAAGACCTCCGCCCAGACCCGAAAGCGCCGCCGCCACGACGATGACGATGAAGGCCACCTTGCGCGGGTTTGCACCGAGGTATTCCAATCGGATCTCGTTCTCGGCGACCGCCTCGCACAGCATCCCTGCTCCTGAGGTCAGGTAGCGGGCCGTGGCGAGACAGGCGAGCACCGTCAGGATTGCCGTGGTGATGTAGTAAACGTCCGGCCGGACCGCGCGGCTGGGCGTCCAACCGAGATAGCTGAGCGAGGGGATATTGAACCCGTCGGTCGACCCGAGCCACGCTGCCTTCACGAGCAACCCGTAGAGGATCATCGATACGGCAAGCGAGAGCATCGCGTAGAAAATCTCGCGGTAGCGCGACAGCAGAAGGCCAAGGATCACGCCCGCCACTGTGGACACCACGACGGCGGCGATCAGCAGCAGGAAGATATCGGTGATCCCGGCCTGCGCGGCCAGCATCCCGACGGCATAGCCGCCAAGCGCATAGTAGAGTCCCTGTCCGAAGTTCACGAGCCCCGCCCGCATCTGCAAAGAGACGCCCACGGCGACAAGTCCGCCGGCCATCGCGGTCTGAAGCAGGAACCGCAGCCACGAGGGCAGGAAGAACCCGAGGATGAGTAGGCCCGCGAGGATGGCGATATAAAGCGGCTCGCGGCGGAAGTCGGTCTTCATCATATCTTGCGTCCCGATGCGCGGGCAAAGAGTCCGTGGGGCCGGATCGCCAGTACGACGGCCATGACCGCGTAGATGGCGAAGAGTTCATAGGCAGGGGCGAGGTGGACCGACATGGCCCGCGCGTATCCGGCGAACAGCGCGCCGATGGCCGCGCCGGGAATCGACCCCAGCCCGCCGACCACGACGACCGCGAAGGCCAGGATGATGACCTCGGCGCCGATGCCCGGGGTGACCGAGATCTTGGGCGCCGTGACCACGCCGCCGATCACGGCAAAGACCGTGCCGATGGCGAAGGTCGTGGCGAAGATGCGCGTGACGTTGATCCCCATGGCCGCGCTGATCTCGCGGTCGGCGACGACGGCGGTGGTCATCCGACCCATTCGCGAGCGTTCCAGCCAGAACCACAGGGCGATCCCCAGCACGATGGCCAGGGCCACGATCATCAGGTCGTAGACCTGGTAGGGCAGGCCGTTGATCTCGATGAAGCCGAAATAGGCGTAGGGCTGGTAGACGAAGTAGCTTTCGACCCCCCAGATCAGCTTCACCGCATCCTCGAGGATCAGGAACAACGCGTAGGTGACGAGGACCATCAGCACCTCGTCACGGCCGTAGAGAAACCTCAAGACCCCGCGTTCGACCGCCAGTCCGACGATGACACCCGCCACCAGCGCCACGACGCCCATGACCGCAAAGGCCAGCGCGCCGGGAAGTCCGGCCGCGTAGAAGACGCCAAGTGCCGAGGCGCAGACATAGGCGCCGATGGCGTAGAAGGCGCCGTGGGCGATGTTGAGGATGCGCATGACCCCGTAGATCAGCGTCAGTCCCACTGCGACGAGGAATAGCCACGCGGCGTAGTTCATCCCGTCCAGCATGATGGCGGTAAATTTCAGCATGTCGTCCGTCCGATGAGGAACCGGCGGGCGCACCCGGGCGCCCGCCGTGGCGTCAGGTCGAGATCACTCGCACTGGGCGCCGGGGAAGCCGGCTTCGATCCACGCGGCGGCCGTCTGGCCCTCGGGCGGGTTCACGCATTCCGCCGAATAGGAGATGACGTTCTCGACCGTGGGATTGCCCTCGTCATCCTTGGCAAAGGTGCCATAGGCGATGCCTTGAATGGCCTGGTGCCCGTTGCCGATGGCCATGCGAACGGTGCCCGCGGGCGTCTCGAACTCGAGGTTCTCGAACGCCGCGGCGATCTCGGCCGGGTCGTCCGAATCCGCCTTCTCCCATGCCGCCTTCAGGCCCAGGATCGCCTGCGCCATCTTCCATGCGGGATAGGAAGGCAGGGTGCCGTGCTCGGCCTCGTAGGCGTCGCGGAACCAGTTGGCGAGTTCGGTGTCCGGGGCGAAGTAGCTGTATGGCCCACGCGCGCCGATGATCGCACCTTCGGGGATTTCATCTGGCAGACGCTGCATCGCGGCCTCGCCGGTGGTCATGACGACGGCGGAACGTGCGAACAGCCCGCGCGGGGCGGCCTGCAGGATGAACGCTTCGAGGTCGCCACCCCAGAACGAGGTATGGACCGCGTTAGCGCTCGAGGTCAGCAAGGCCGAGACCTCGGCGCCGTATTGTCCGGCAAAAACCTGCGGGAACTGCTCGGTCGCGATCTCGGAGTCTGTCTCCAGCGCGGTCAGCGAGCCGGTGAAGTCGGCCCAGGCATCCTGGCCCCATGCATAGTTCTGGTTGATCCCGGCGACCCGGCTCATGTCCACGCCGGTGTCCACGAGGTAGCGGACCGCGCCCACGGAATCGATCGTGCCGGTCGGGCCGGTGCGGAAGAGATAGGTCGGATCGGTCACGACCGACTCGAAGATCTGCGGCGTGCCGCAATCGACGAGCACGGTGAGCTGCTCCAGCTGCTCGGCCAAGGGGGCGACGGCCTTGCAGTTGCCCGAGGACGTGTATCCCACGACCGCGTCCACGCCTTCGCGCTCGACGAGGTTGCGGTATTCCTGCACGGGATCGGCGGCTTCGTCGACATACGTGGCCTCGACCATGCGGCCGTTGATCCCGACCGTGTCGTAGGGTGCGGGAACCTCGCCCGCGTTCAGCGCCTCGATCAGGACGTTCGCGCCGTTCTGCTGCGGCAGGCCGAACGGACCGGAGGCCGCGCCGGACAGGAAGACGGGGATGCCGAGTTCGATCGGCTCGCCATCTTGGGCAATGGCCGCACCGGCCGCGAAGGCGGCTCCGGCAAGGCCGAGTGTCAAGGTTTCCAGTTTCATCGTATCTCCTCCCAAAGACAATGTTTTCAGACCGACAGGCAGGCGTATTTCAGCTCCAGATACTCATCGATCCCGTATCGTGAGCCCTCGCGCCCGAGGCCCGACATCTTCACTCCGCCGAAGGGCGCTTCGGCTGTCGAGATGAGGCCGGTATTCACACCCACCATCCCGTATTCGAGCCGCTCCATCACCCGGTACACGCGCGACAGGTCGCGGGCGTAGAAATAGGCGGCAAGTCCGAACTCCGTGTCGTTGGCCAGTTCGATCGCCTCGGCCTCGGTCTTGAAGCGGAAAACTGCGGCGAGCGGTCCGAACGTCTCTTCCCGGGCGAGGCGCATCTCGCGCGTGGCGCCCGTAAGGATCGTGGGGTTCACGAAGCGCGAGCCGCTGGTCCCGCCGGTCACCACGGCCGCACCCTTGTCCATGGCATCCGTCAGGTGCGCCTGCACCTTCTCGACGGCGGCATCGTTGATCATCGGCCCGATCTCGATCCCATCCTCGGCACCGTTCCCGACTTTCAGGGCCCCGACCCTTTCGGCCAGCCGCGCGACGAAAGCGTCGTGGATACCGTCCTGCGCATAGAACCGGTTGGCGCAAACACAGGTTTGCCCGGCATTGCGGAACTTGGCGATCATCGCCCCATCGACCGCAGCGTCAAGATCGGCGTCGTCGAAAACGATGAAGGGCGCGTTCCCCCCCAGCTCAAGGCTAAGTTTCATGATCTGCGGGGCGCTCTGCGCCATCAGGATCTGGCCGACCCGTGTCGACCCGGTGAAGCTTAACTTGCGAACCGCAGGGTTCCCGCAGAATTCCCGGCCGATGGCATCGGCGGCGGTCGAAGTCACCACGTTGAATACGCCCGCAGGCACACCTGCGCGTTCGCCAAGCTCGGCCATGGCCAATGCCGAAAGCGGCGTCAGATCGGACGGGCGGGCGACGAAGGTGCAGCCGGCGGCGAGGGCCGGGGCGACCTTGCGGGCAATCATCGCGTTGGGGAAATTCCACGGCGTTATGGATGCCGCCACGCCGATTGGCTGCTTCAGGATGAGGATACGCTTGTCACGCTGATGGCCGGGAATGACATCGCCGTAGACGCGGCGGGCTTCCTCGGCGAACCAGTAGAAGAACGAGGCGCCATAGGCGATCTCGCCCCTTGCCTCGGCCAGGGGTTTGCCCATCTCGGCTGTCAGGATGCGCGCAAGGTCATCGGCGTTCTCGAGCATGAGATCGGCCCATCGGCGCAGGATATCCGACCGTTCCTTTGCGGTCATCGCCGACCAGTCGGGGAAGGCCGCCGAGGCGGCTTCGATGGCGCCGGAAGTCTCGTCCCGGGACAGTTCGGCCACCTCGGCCACCACTGCATCCGTGGCCGGATTGGTGACCGTCGAACGCGATCCGCCGGGCACCCATGCACCGTTCACATAGGCGTCCGTCCGGAACAGTTCTGGATCACGAAGATGGTCTTTCATGTCGCGCTGCTATTCCCCGGCTTGTTCAGTATATTGAACATGGTTCGATTTATTGTATAAAGTGCAGGGATACGGTTCGTCAATGGGAGTCCGCACATGGCAGAGGATACGCACGAGGCGACCAAGCCCGCTGTCCCCGCGGTGGCACGCGCCGCGCTTTTGCTTGACCTTGTATCCGCCGAACCGGATGCCCTGGGCCTGTCGGATCTGGCCGAACGGCTGGCCTTGGCGAAAAGCTCGGTCCACGCACTGACCCGGACGTTGATCGACGAAAGGCTTCTGCTGCGGACATCGCGCCAGACATTCATCGTCGGGCCCCGCCTCATGAGATGGGCGACCGCATTCTCCGAGCGTAGCGATGTTGCGACGGAATTTGCCCGCATCTGGGACGAAAGCACGGTCCGTCTGCAGGGAGCGACCATCACACTGTCGATGCGCGACGGCAACGACGTGGTCTATATCGGCGCGCGCAATTCCGAGAACACGCCGTGGTTCAACTTCCGCGTCGGGATGCGCCTGCCCATGGCCTTCACCGCGACCGGTCATGCCTTCATGAGCCAAATGAGCGATGCCGAAATCCGCTACCGCTTTCGTGACGGGTTGCCGGAGCCGCTGACCCGGAACTCCCCGCGCGAGCTGGATGAAGTGCTCGCCCTCGTCGCGCAGACCCGCAAACGCGGATACTCGCTGGATCTTGAGTATGTCAGCGACGGGATGGTCTGCTTCGGCGCCGCCGTCCTCGGCGCGGCGAACGAGGCGGTCGCAGGCGTTGCGGTCAGCCTGCCCGCAGCGGAGCGCACCTCTGAGACCGACCAGCGCGTCGTAGCAACCCTGACCCGCATGGCCCGCACGATATCGGAGCGGATGGGGGCAGTTATCGAAGAACAGACTGGGGCTGAACTGTCGAAGCGTCCCTGAGAACTTTTGCGCTGGCCAAACGGGGTGACGCCGAAGCGTGAGCTCTAACATCCACGACGAAAAGGATCATTGCGCTGGCTTTCCCGGTCTTGCGCCGACCGCCTTAGAAAGACGTCAGCGTGGAGCGGCTCTGCACGACGTACGTCTGGCGTGATAAGCTCAAGAGAAACTCGAACCGCGCCGGGCATTCTCTCTGGTGTCGCCTTGCTGTGAAACGGGCGCCGTTAGCGATCCTCCGGAGGATCTGAGAAACGACCGGTTCATCGCCGGTATCGCCGCGCAATCTGATCCTACATGAGGCTCTTTGCTGCGCCACGTTCGGGCGTAAGCGCCTTGCCGCTCCCCTCCCTGCCTGACGTCGCCGGTCCGTGAGAGACCAATCGCTGTTGAGACAGGCGATTGGACGGCAAAATGGACGACTGTTTGGACGGCTCCTCCGACGGCTACGCGGGCCGGATGGAGGTTATCGAAGGGCGCAGCGGGCGTCGGCAACGCAGCGAGGCCGAACGCGCCCGCATCGCCGCCGAGAGTCTCTGGCCCGGTGCCCGTGTGGTCGATGTGGCCCGTCGGCACGGGGTAACGCGCTGGCAGGTATACGACTGGCGCAAGAAGCTGGCGGCAGGGAAGCTGGCGGTTCCGGACGAGATGATGTCGGAGCCCGCCTTCGCCGCCCTGGTGGTGGAGACACCACCGGAGGAGCCGGGGAAGCCCTCCGCGCCATCCCCGGCACGACGGATCGAGCTGACCCTGGCGGACGCCACCCTGCGCGTCGAGGCTGACATCGACGAGGAGCAGCTGAGGCGGGTAATCCGCGCCATCCGGGCGGGGGCGCGATGATCTCGCCGCACGGGCAGTTGCGCATCTACGTGGCCATCAGACCGGTCGACTTCCGCAAGGGGATCGACGGCCTCGCCCTGGCCGTCCAGGAGATGATGGGGCTCGATCCCTTCAGCGGCGCCGCCTTCGTGTTCCGCGCCAAGCGGGCGGACCGGATCAAGGTGCTGATCTGGGACCAGACCGGCATGGTGCTGGTCCACAAGCGCCTCGAAGGCGCCAAGTTCGTCTGGCCGCAGGTCCGGGACGGGGTGATCCGGATGTCGCCCGCCCAGTTCGCGGCGCTGTTCGAGGGGATCGACTGGCGCCTGGTCCGCCCCGAGGCCGCTCGGCGTCCGGAGTTGGCGGGCTGACTGCGACGTAGTGACTCGACCGGGCTTTGGCGGTGGCAGGCCCGGAGGGGCTGTGCATGATCCGCCGCATGACCGAGACCGCCCTCTCCGAAGAGAACGCCTCTCTGAAGGCGCGCCTCGCCGAGACGGAAGCCGCCCTCGAGGAGGCGGTGGAGGCACAACGGCGACTGGAGAGCATCGTCGGCGAGTTACAGCGGGAGAAGTTCGCGGCGCGCTCCGAGAAGCTCGACCCGGAGCAGTTCAACCTGCCGCTCGAGGATGTCGAGCTCGCCCAGGGCGTGCTGGAGGCCGCGCAGGAGCGGGCCAGGCGCGCGCTGAAGGGGGACGGCGCCACCGGCCCGCGCGCACCGGCCCGGAACCGGGGTCACCTGCCGAAGCATCTGCCCCGGATCGAGCGCGTGATCGCCCCGGAGAGCACCCTTTGTCCCTGCGGCTGCGGCGAGATGACGAGGATCGGCGAGGACACCTCCGAGCGCCTCGACATCGTCCCCGCCCAGTTCCGGGTGCTGGTGACGCGCCGTCCCCGCTATGCCTGCCGCCGCTGCTCGGGAGCCGTCGTCCAGGCGCATGCCCCCGAGCACGTGGTGCCCGGCGGCCTGCCAACCGAGGCCCTGATCGCGCAGGTCATCGTCTCGAAGTTCGGAGACCACCTTCCGTTCTACCGACAGGCCGAGATCTACGCCCGTCAGGGCCTGACCCTCGACCGTGCCACCCTGGGCAGCTGGGTCGGCCGGGCCTGCTTCCATCTGCGACCCATCGTGGCGCAGATGCGCGAACACCTGAAGGCCGCCGACCGCGTCTTCATGGACGAGACGCGGGCGCCGGTCCTGTCGCCGGGGCGCAAGCGCACGAAGACGGGATACTTCTGGTCGGTGGTCGCCGATGACCGGGGCCATGGCGGCACCGGGCCCCCGGTCGTGATGGTCCACTACGCGCCCGGGCGTGGCGCCGCGCACGCCCTGCGCTTCCTGGAAGGCTATCGCGGCCGCTTCGTCCAGTGCGACGGCTATAGTGCCTATGATAAGCTCACGGGGGTCGAACGGCCCGAGGGGGCCTGGCAGCTGGTGCATTGCTGGACCCATGTCCGGCGGCGCTTCGTGAAGCGGTTGGAGGCCGATGGCTCGCCCATCGCCGAGGAGATCCTGCACCGGATCGCCGATCTCTATGCCGTCGAGAAGGCGGTCCGGGGCCAGCCGCCCGCGACCCGGTTGGCCGCGCGGAGGGAGCATGCCGCCCCCATCATCGCCGCCTTGCGCCCCTGGCTCGAGGCACAGCTCTCGCGCATTCCCCGCTCGTCGAAGCTCGCCGAGGACATCCGCTATACTCTCGGCCTCTGGCCCGGCCTGATCCGCTTCCTGGAGGACGGCCAGCTCGAGCTCGATACCAACCCGGTCGAGAACCAGATCCGTCGCATTGCTCTTACGAGGAAGAATGCGCTGTTCGCCGGGCACGAGGTCGGCGCCGAGAATTGGGCAATGCTCGCCTCGCTGATCGCCACCTGCAAGATGAGCGACGTGAACCCCGTCGACTACATCGCCCAGACCCTGCGGGCGCTGCTCGACGGCCACCCCAAGAGCCGGATCGAAGCGCTCATGCCCTGGCAGTTCTGCGACCCGTCAAGCCTCGCCGCGTAGGGCCCCGGGAAGGCGCTTACGTTCGGGCGGCGGTCTTGCGATGCTGCGCTGCGGTAAGCAAGGGCAAATCGTTCCTTGGGCCACTAAAACCAACGTCTTGGAGGGGCTCGAAGCCAGCATTGATGGGCACGCCGCTGCGTGTCCGGTCTCGGATGGCGAACGGCATAAGCCGTTCGCCAAGACTATCAGATGTCTACCGACTCGGCGATACTCAGGGCATCCTCGAGTTCGACACCCAAGTAGCGGACTGTGCTATCCACCTTCGTGTGACCAAGCAGGAGCTGGACCGCGCGAAGATTGCCTGTCTTGCGGTAGATCTGCGCCGCCTTGGTGCGCCTCAGCGAGTGCGTGCCGTAGCCGCTCGGCTCGAGGCCGATCGCCGTAACCCAATCCCGAACGAGCCGCGCGTATTGCCGCGTGGAGACGTGCGCTCTGTCGTGAAACCGGCTCGGGAACAGGAAGGCGCAGCCGATCATTTCCGGCCGTGCCACCCAAGCCGAGATCGACGCGCGAGTGTTTTCCGTGACTTCGAACTGAACGGGGCGCTGGGTCTTGCTCTGGATGACGGAGACGCGTTCGCGAACGCAGCCTCCAACGACGAGATCGGCGACCTTGAGTCTGACGAGGTCACAGCCGCGCAGCTTGCTGTCGATGGCCAGGTTGAACAGCGCGAGATCGCGCAAGTTGCCTGAGAGTTCGAGGCGCGCGCGGATCGCCCAGACCTGTTTAGGCAGCAGGGGCCGTTTCTGGCCGACGAGTCTGCCGCGGTTCCAGGGACGTCGCTTCGGCTTGGCGACGGGGAGTTGGATCTTGGACATAGGATTTCCTCCATCCGTCCCTCCCGGCCCAGGCGTCGACATCACGTGACCCCGCGATAGTAAGCGAGATCGCGAACGACCGGTGACAAAGCTTATCGCCAGCCTCCGACGCCGCGCTGCCGCAGGTCGGCTTCGAGCCCACTATCACGGATGCTGCGGAGTGCATGAATGTCTGGTCCGGAGAACTGTTCTGCGATCGCAGAATGGCGTTCTGTATGGGTTTAGACCCGGCTGCTGGGGGCGTTCTAAAAGTCTGCAACTACCCAATTGCGACCGCTGACACGTTCCGCGTCGCCGTCCCGTCAGCGTGCACTCGGCGGAACACCTCATACTAGACTTTCGGTCGCCCTGTCGAACGCGACGATGTCACCGAGGGACCGCGCGAGTAGCATGGCGCCTTCGAGCTGCGCGAGGACGCTGGAGCCGAGGGAGACGTCGCCTCTGCCGATCTCGTCGATCCCGCGCTGCATGAACTGGCGAGCCTCGGCGACGACGGGCTCGGGCAAGGTATCTCCATCGACGGCGAGGATGCCGCATAGGCACATGAGGCCGTCCTCCGCGAAGGAACGGCGGAAGGCGTCGCGCCACGCCTGGACCCGCGGCGTCCCCGAAGCCTCGTCCTCCGCGACACGGGCTTCGAAGCGCTCGCGGTAGCGTTGCGCGACTGCCGTGGCGAGGTCGGACTTGGTGGGGAAGTGATGGTGGACGCTAGCCGACTTGATGCCGACGTCGGCGGCCACGTCACGGAACGAGAAGCCGTTGTATCCCTGTGCGCGGATACGCCGCTCGGCGGCGTCCATGATCGCCTCCAGTCGTTCACTCATGCCGACCCTCCGCTCTAATGCTCATCGCCTATCATGTGATAGATAGACGTTGCGCTGCTCGCAAGACTCGCATACACAATACCTACCGACTGATAGATAGATAGGAGTACGGAATGACCGAGGTCAGCACGACCCAAGGCAAGGTCGCGATCGTCACCGGCGGCGGATCGGGTATCGGCAAGGAGGTCGCCAAGCGCTTCGTCGCCGCCGGCGGATCGGTCGTGATTGGCGGGCGCGACGCGGGCAAGCTGGATGCCGCCGCGCGCGAGATCGACGCCACGGGCGAGCGCGTCGCGACCCATGCCGGCGACATCGCCGAGCATGCGACGGCCGATGCGCTCGTCGACCTCGCGACCGAACGGTTCGGCGGCGTCGATGTGCTCTTCAACAATGCCGGTGTGTTCCGCCCCAAGCCGTTCCTGGAGGTCGACGAGGCGGAGTACGACTGGTTTCTCGATACGATCCTGAAGGGCAAGTTTTTCATGGCCCAGGCTGCAGCGAGGGCGATGCGCGCGCGGGGCGGCGGGGCGATCGTGCAGACCGGCTCGCTCTGGGCGATCCAGGCGGTCGGTGCGACGCCCTCGGCCGCCTACTCGGCCGCGAATGCCGGTGTGCACGCGCTGGTGCGCAACCTCGCCATCGAACTGGCGGGCGAGAACATCCGCGTCAACGCCGTCGCCCCTGCCGTGGTCGAGACCCCTGTCTACAACACGTTCATGTCCGACGAGCAGGTGGCCAAGACCTTGCCGACCTTCGATGCCTTTCATCCGCTCGGACGCAACGGCCAGCCAGCGGACGTCGCGGAAGCGCTTCTGTTCCTCGCCTCCGACAAGGCCGCGTGGATCACCGGACAGGTGCTCTCGGTCGATGGCGGCGTGACTGCGGGCCGACAGTAGCAGGGCGGAGTTGTCCGGCCTGCCGCCTCAGATCAAAGGAGACCATCCATGCGCATCAACGCCGACTTCACAGAGTCCGTCGTGATACGGCCTGCCGACCGCGAATGGGTCGCCTCCCCCGCGGGCGGGGTCGAGCGTTGCCTGCTCGACCGCGTGTCCCTCGACGGCGGCGTCGGCGAAGTCGCGCGGGCGACCTCGCTCGTGCGCTTCGCCCCCGGCTCGGCCTTTCCTTCGCATACGCACGGCGGCGGCGAGGAGTATCTCGTTCTCGACGGCACGTTCTCGGACGAGACCGGGGACTTCCCGGCCGGCACCTACGTGCGCAACCCGATCGGGACGGCCCATGCGCCGCACACGAAGGATGGCTGCACGATCTTCGTGAAGCTCCACCAATTCGCCGAGTGCGACGACGCACAGTTCGACGTCGCCCTCGCGGATCGCCTTTCGTCCGCCCCCAACGTCTCCGGCGCCCGTGAAGCTGCGCTCCATCGTACTCACGGGGAATATGTGCGCGTGATCGCGCTCGATGCCGGGGCCTCGCTGGAGGAAGGCGACCCCGGCGGTGCGGAACTTCTGGTCCTCGACGGCGCCCTGATCGTCCAGGACGGTAACTGGCCCTCGGGCACATGGGCCCGCCGACCGCACGGCGCGATGGTCACGGCACGAGCGGGACCGGACGGCGCGTTGGTCTGGATCAAGACGGGGCATCTCGCCGACGCCATCGTGCCCAGCGTGGGCTGACCTGAATGTGCGCGATGGATATGGACGTCGCCGTCGTCGGTGGCGGGCTAAGCGGTCTCGCGCTTCTCGACGGATTGCTCGCTGCGGGCATCGATGCGCATCTCTTCGAGGCGCGGTCACGCTTCGGCGGGCGGATCCTCACCGAACGGGTGGGCGGCGCGCCGCTCGACCTCGGCCCATCCTGGTTCTGGCCGGGCCAGCCGCGCATCGCCGCCCTCGTGGCGCGGCTGGGACTGGTGGCATTCAAGCAGCAGGCCGATGGCGATCTCTTGTTCGAGGATGCGAACGGCGTGCAGCGCGTGCCGGGGATGGCGCCGATGGCGGGTGCGCTGCGGGTGCGGGGCGGGATGGGTACGGTCGTGGACGGGATCGTGGGCGGGCAGCCGACCGCACGCCTGCACGCCAATTCCCCGGTCGCGTCCATCGGGTCCGACGGCACCTTGAACCTCGTAGCTGGCACCCGTCGCCGCGCCGCTCGGGTCGTCCTTGCACTCCCGCCCCGGATCGCGGCGGGGTTGGCCCTCGACCCTCTCCTCGATGCACCGCTGCGCATGGCCATGGAGGCTGTGCCGACCTGGATGGCTGGACATGCGAAACTCGTCGCGACCTACCCGACGCCCTTCTGGCGGCGGCAGAGCCTGTCGGGCGACGCGATCAGCCGGGTCGGGCCGCTTGCGGAGATTCACGACGCCTCTCCGGCAGACGGCTCGCGCGGTGCGCTGTTCGGCTTCTTGGGCCTCCACGCCGCTGCCCGGGCGGGGCGGGCAGCGGAGATCGAATGGGCGGCCGTTCGTCAATTGGTGCGAGTATTCGGGTCTGACGCGGCCGAGCCAAGTGCGGTGAGCCTCGTCGATTGGGCGACGGAGGGCGCGACAGCTACCGCCGCCGACCGTGACGCCCCCGCAGGCCACCCGCGCTACCGTCCGCTGCCAAAGCCGACTGGAGCCTGGGCCGACCGCCTCTACTTCGCGGGGACGGAACAGGCGTCGGCGAACGGCGGCTTGCTCGAAGGTGCACTGGAGGCGGCGGACGCGGTCCTACGGAAGGTAACGCGGGCGGGGTCGTTCGCTTGACTCATCTCCGCGCCCGCACCGGACCGTTCAGCGACCTCCGCGCGATCCTGTGGATGGTGGCGTCGATGACGGCCTTCGCTGGCGCCGACCTCTTCATCGCGTTGGCAACGGCGCCCCGCGCTGAGGGGACGCCGATGACGCCGGGCGCGATGGTAGTGCTGCAAGGAGTGGCCCTCGTCCTTCTCTTCGGCATCTGGGCATGGGTGAGCGGTCGCCCCGTGACCGGCAATATGGTGCGGGACCGCGCGGTCCTCGGACGCACAGTCGGCGAGATGCTTGGCGTCGGCTCGTTCGTCGTCGCCCTCGCTTACGGGGACTTCGTCACCGTCTCCGCAATCCTTCAGATACAACCGCTCGCGGCCGTGCTGCTGGCCGTCCCGTTCCTCGGTGAGCCCTTGGCCCGCCGTCAGGCCATCGCCATAGGCCTGGGGATGTTGGGCGCCATGCTCGTCATCCGTCCAGGCGGCACCGTCTTCGATCCGGCCTCGTTGATCGCCTTCGGCGCGGTCTTGGGGTTGTCGTTGCGCGACCTCGCGACGCGCAAGGTCGGTGGCCTCTACCATCCGATCCCGCTGACCGCGATCGTGGGCGTCGCTCTCGTCCCAACTGGTTTGGCCATCACGCTTCTCACTGGCGATGTGATTGCGTTTCCAAGTTTCCGTGCCTTCGCCATTGGCCTGATCGCTGCTGTCGTTGGGTCGATTGGCTTCTACGCGATCACCGTCGCACTGCGGCTCGGTTCGGTCGCAAGTATCGCTCCGTTTCGCTACGTTCGGCTCGCGGTCGCGCTCCTCCTCGCCGTCGCGATCCTCGACGCTTGGCCGGACGCTCTCGCTTGGTTCGGCTGCTCCCTAGTCGCTCTGGCAGGCATCTACGCGCTCCGCTTTCGATGATCGACGGCCGATCGAGGAGAAACGTCGCGCAGGATATCCTTGACTGAAACGGACGTTCGTGCACGACGCAGCGAAGGGCAGCTCGGTCCGCGCTGCGGTCGCTGCTCCCGAGGGTTTCGCTGCGCGGCGCACGAACGACCGGATCCACAGCTGCGATGCGGCATAAGATTTGCCGCGTCACAGC
>Ga0207991_1000626_pt1 | contig 23316 bp, 16 predicted proteins | sample ETN07SmetaG_FD_185786 | JGI IMG/M metagenome (GOLD analysis project Ga0207991, IMG submission 185786) | Marine microbial and viral communities from oxygen minimum zone, Eastern Pacific Ocean - ETNP2014F14-07SV275 (SPAdes) (version 2) | ecosystem: Environmental > Aquatic > Marine > Oceanic ...
TTCCATTTCAACGCCGGTTGCTTCTTTGGTTTTTACAGTCGATCTTATTGATATATGCGTGTCAGAAATTCCGAATACAATATCTACCCAAGACAAATTTAACTGATGACATAGGGGAATGAGTAATGGCGTTTTTTTTGCCGCCTGGATTCCAGCTAATTTGGCTGTGGTCAATACATTCCCTTTCGGAATGGAATCATCTTTAATTGATGCAATCGTTGTTTGTTGAAGATGGATTTTCCCTTCAGCTTTAGCCATCCGAACTGTGGTAACTTTATCAGACACATCCACCATTTTGATATCTCCTCGAGAGTCTAAATGGCTGAAATCAGACATATTTGTTTTATCCTCCAATTTGAGTCATCGATTCACGACTATCACTGCCAGTTTTCTGGGCCATCCAGCCATCGATTGGTTTTACCCACATGGCCGACAATATTAACTCTTTCATTTCCTTCTCCGTACCCCCAGAGCGCATTAATTCTTTCAGATCAAATTCGTTATGAGAATACAGACAATTCCGAATATTCCCGTCCGCAGTGAGACGGATACGGTTACAATTCCCACATAAGTTGCGCGAGTATGAAGGTATAACAGCGACTTTTCCTGCATAATTAGGTACTTGAAAAATGGCATGTTCCGTAGCAGTTCCATCCGTTGTTTTTATGTCTGGAAAATGATCCTTTAATTCTTTTTGGATATGTTCAGCACTGAAAAATTTTCCTGTTTTCCAAATCTGGTGGGCATCAAACGGCATTAATTCAATAAAGCGGACTGTTAGTGGATAATCCTTCGTCAATTCAACGAATTCAACAATTTCATTATCATTAAAACCGCGTAGAGCAACCGCATTGACTTTAATGAATGGAATTCCAGCAGTTTTTGCAGCTTCCAACCCTTCCATCGCACGCACCAATTCATCCCGGCGGGTGATCTGAAGAAATTTTTCAGGGTTCAGGGTATCAATACTAATATTAACACCGGTTAAACCGGCTTCTCTCAAGTTCCCTGCATACCGACCGAGCAAAACACCATTGGTCGTTAAATGGATAGATTCTATACCTGGCGTGTTGAAGGATTTGCCAACGAGCTTTACAATATCGCCTCTTAATAGTGGTTCGCCGCCCGTGAACCGAATTTTGTTAACACCCAAATCTGAGACAACCTTAACGACACGTAAAATTTCCTCTGTCGTCATAATTTCATTTTTAGGTTTGAACGGTACTCCCTCTTCAGGCATGCAGTAAATACATCTTAAATTACATTTTTCATTTACTGCAATTCTGAGGTAATTGAATGTGCGACCGAATTGGTCAGTGATTGGTGGACGTGCAGGTGAATATACCTCGCGATCCACATGTGGTTGGATATGTGTCGTTCGATTCATTCTCATTCCAATTCACCCCGCAATTATGCGGAGATCGGGAGCTGATGCTGACATTTCTATCAGAACCGTACCGGCCTGTTACCTTATTCCTATTTTATTAAACGTAGGCACACAGGCTAAGAGAAAAGTATGTGTAAATCAAATATAAGAGAAATCAGCGGTTGAACCTAGATTTGAAATTCAATAGGATCAATTCTACTTTGGCTCATTAAAGAAACCGCTCTTACGTTCATTAGTCTATAATATTGTGGCCATCTTTAACATTTATTCCCTACTTTTAGCAGTCCATTAAAACCCTACTAAAAATAAAGGAAAAATCATACTAGGTAGCTTACCATGACAGGAACAGTACTACAGGTCAATATAAAATCAAAAGTTCCTGGCGATCGAGGGCTTCCCAAATACTCTGTGAAGAATTCTTATGCTACAGCGCAAGGCCTGGATGGAGATTATAACATATTCCGCCAAACCAAGAAAAAAGGCAACAAGGATATGGCTCTTCTTATATATCCAATGGAAACAATACAAGAATTGAACCAAGAAGGCTGGCCCGTTCAGCCTGGAGATGTTGGGGAGAATCTCACCATAACAGGATATGCACATGATACATTCAAGGTTGGACAGCAGTATAAGGCCGGAGATTCAACGATTGAGATATCATTGGAATGTGATCCTTGTACTAATCTGGGTTTACTCCCCTATGTCGGTCAGAAGCATATCACAACTTTTATGAATACAATCTTGCATAGGCGTGGATGGTACGCCCGGATAGTAAAAGAGGGTGAAATAAAACCGGGAGACTCATTCAAACTAATTCAATAAGCCAGTCAAGGGGACCATTATTTAATACATTGACCGGCCCAGTGATTCTAATTCTAAATTTTTACTATTGTGAAAATGAAATATGGTGATTCACCAACTCAAATAAAAGTGATCGGTGCGGGATTCGGACGCACAGGAACATTATCGTTAAAAATTGCACTGGAAAAATTGGGTTTGGGACCATGTTATCATATGAAAGAGATCGTTTGGCGCCTGTCTCATTTAAAACTGTGGTACAATACTTCCCGGGGTGACCCCATGAACTGGAACCGTCTATTAAAAGGGTTTGGATCTGCCGTTGATTATCCGGTGAGCTTGTTCTATAGTGAACTGGCAAAAAAATACCCCAAGGTAAAATTCATTTTAACCATACGGGATTTTGATAGGTGGTATGAAAGCACAAAAAATACCATCTATACAGTGCCTACCATCCTGCCAGGTTGGTTCATGATGATAGCTTATCCCATCCGTATTTTCATAGAAATGCAGAATAAGCTGATCTGGGTCAACCTGTTTAAAAATAATTTTGAAGACAAAGAGTTTGCCCGTACAGTGTACTATAAACATATAGAGGACGTAAAGAAAACAGTCCCCCGTGATAAACTAATGGTCTACCGGGTAAAAGACGGCTGGGCACCGTTGTGTGAATTTCTCGAGGTGGACATTCCTGAAAGCATTCCCTTTCCAAAGGTAAATGACACCGCTGAAATGTTACGAAATCTTGCTTTTGTCAGGTCGCTTCCGTACTTGTTCATTCTTCTTATGATTGTCATTGCAGTACTATTAATAAAGCCGGTTATATAAAGGAATGACTCTGTCTATTCTAATAGTGGTAAACGAAAAAACGATGTAAGCTACTTATTTCCATTCAGGAGATACGGCAGTACCCTCCCAATCCGGGTCGGCACACCCGATCCATTCCCCCGTTAATGTATCCAGCATTACAGCATGAATTCGTCCAAATTGGCCTGGTAATCGCCTCATTTCAACTGTATAACCTAGTTGAGAAAAAAACGTACTATCATCTTCGTTCCAACTAGTTCCATCGACAACTTCTAGATTAATTCCTTCTTCCAGTGGATGTACACGGGGGGCATACAATGCTTCTGACAAAGGCATTTCATAATCAATGATTTTACTGATTACATTGACAATAGATGATGGTATCCGGCTTCCTCCCGCTGCTCCCAGGGCTAATAAGGGTTTATCATCCTTAAAAACAATTACTGGTGAGATGTGCGACGGTACGCGGAGATTGGGCTCAACTTCCCCAAGATAGCCGCCCATTGTTTGGGCATATAGAAAACCCAATCCGGGAGTGGCTACTTTAGAACCCATAGTTGGTCCAATAGTCTGGGTTAAAGACACAATCATACCGTTTTTATCTACCACTGTTAAATGAGACGTATGTCCGTTCAGATCTTTCTCGATTTCTGGAATACTATCTTTGCTACCTGTATTTGATCCATTACTTTCAGGTCCATTCATTAAGGGTGTTTCCAGGGCCCGTTTTTCTGCCCAGGATGTTGATGTGAATCTTGCTGCATCATCAAGTGTTTTTTGTTCCTTTTTATCCAAATAGGCTGCTTTGACAGCATGATATACAGCTCGTGCCCACTCTCGATCTTCATTAAAATTTACAGGTAATTGTTCCAAAATCTGCAGGGCCTCTATAGTAATTGCACCATAGGCCGGCAGCCATAAAGCCTTAATTCCATACCCACGATAGCTGCCGGTTACAATATGCGATTTCTCTGCTCGATAATTCTCCAGGGATTCCAACGTTAAAAAGCCACCGTTTTGACGAACGTCCCGCACCATCGCTTGCGCAATCCAGCCCCGGTAAAATACATCCGGACCCTTTTCAGAAATGGCCTTTAATACTTTTGCTAAATCACTTTGTATAATCCAGTCTCCCGCTTTTTTTGCAGCACTATCCGCATTTAAATAATATTGCCATGTTCCTGCGAATTCCTTTAATATTTTATTTACGGACTCTTGTCGAAATGCTTCTCCTGGAAGTAGCGTAAACCCATTATTAGCATAGCTAATGGCCGGGGTCATTACCTGTGCAAGCGGCAACGATCCAAATTCAGATAATCCATCTGTTAATCCCTTCACAACGCCGGGAACTGCAATAGTTTCGTACCCGTATTCAACTGCTAGTGTATCCTTAAATTTATAGAATGGTGGTGCTTGAGTCGTGGCATCAATTCCGTGTACACCCCCAGCGGGAGTATATATCAGAATTTGGGCTCGGCCGCCTATACCACCCATACTCGGTTCAACAACTGATAGGGTAAAAGCAGCCGCAACCGCAGCATCCATGGCGTTACCTCCTGCTGCCAGCATTTTAACACCGGCGGTGGTTGCTAAGGGATGGGCTGTAGTTACTACACCATTCCTAGAACGAACAACTTTTTGCTGCGGTGGTTGATAAATATCACCAGTTTGATGGGCTAGCTTTGTACAGCCAGCAATAAGCAGCATTGTCAAAAAAAGCAATTTTTTCATTTATCTAATTTCTATTCAACAATAATAGTTCATCGATTCATCAAGGCTGAATACTTCGTCCCAGATGATGTCCGTAATATGCGCCTACCGCCGTTGCGAAAGCACTGGCATAACTAGACCAATTTTCTTCCAAATCCCGGATTCCCGGTTGGGGTAATTCAACCTGGATGGCACTGATAATACCACCATCCGAAGATCCGTAACGGGTAGTAATGTAACCACCACTAAAATACCGTGATCCTGCAGGTCCAAGATCATTGACACTAGGTACGCATGCATACCCCAGGCTATCCATAATTGTACCGAAACTAGTTTCTCCGCGAAGAATATTAATAAACGTGTAAGTGGACGAATCCGCCAATGCTTTGATACTGGATTGATTCTTAAAAGCTGTTGTATTCAAATCTTCATCGGGTAAATCCAATTCATCACCTTTGATCAAATATCCCAACCAAGTACGCAGATCGTAGTACCCATCTGGATTTTCACCATGGCCGTGAATATCAAACACGATACCGCTGCCATGATTCATCGTTACCAGTTCTTTGGCAATATCCAAATAGTGATGATATTCTGCCCAGGCGCGCTCTGCATAGATGTTCCCTCCTGCCGCCTCATCTACGTCCCGATTTGCATCCAACTTCAGTCGCTCCAATAAACAGAGGATTACATGGGGTTTTCCGCTAAAGCGGGCCGTTAATGTATCCATGATCACTCTTGTCAACTGGTACGTATTAATATCGGTGATTGTTGTACCTTCAGTCCGGTCCGGTATTTCGGTTGGTTCTTTCCATCCCCCATGGGCAGCAGACAGAATTATCGGTAGTGACCCTGAATGATATTCAATGTACTCTTCGCGGCCAAAATAAATCGAATCCTCAAAATAAGGACCATCATGTCCAAGTTCCGGAAAGGTATCCTGAGGTACAATCGGAATATACCCGGTTTGTTCAGGTTCCGGATCCTCACAGCCAATGAATAGAAAAAAAACAAAGGTAACTGCTGTGAGGAATGGTATTCGTAGTAGTGCACTATTTTTCTTCATCTCTTTACAAGGATATACATAAAAATATGCGTGTCTGACAAATATTAACAGCTAAAAATAAAAAGCCCCCAATGGGGGCTTTTCGTTATGCTTTCACTTCCTAAAATATAGTTGAATTACTGATTGACCTCTGTTTCTGCATATAGTCCCGGATCATCATCCATTGTGCTATTGGAAGTTAATTCATCCTGGGCATACGGTATCCGTTCTACATGTTCTGTTGCTGCGGACGTGTTTAGTGGGAAAGGAGGAATCAGAGCAGTCTCACCATCACCGCGGAGGCGCCTGTGATCATTAAAGGGCATGTACGTACCGAAACCCGATACATACCGTTCTTCAATGATTTCACGGAGCAGAGCCGTTTCGGCAGATACACCATCGGAATTTTCCATACCGCCGGATTCAAAATCAGCAGCATCATAGGCTTCATATAAGATACTTGCCGAATCATGGAATGTAGCATTCAATCGGCCACCACTGGCTAACCAGGCACGATAATCGTTTAAATGGCCTAATCCATCTGCACCAGTCCGCGCTGCTGCTTCTGCCTTGATCAGCTGGTTCTCAAAATAGGTCACCATCGGCATCGGCTCAAACCGTTCAATTACGCCCAAATTACCGTCACCGGAGTTTTCATCAATCTTATAGTAATTATGACGTGCAGTTTCGTTGGTCTTGGCATTGCCTCTATAGTTAGCCGTACTGTCATTCAGAAGTTCCAATAAATAACTGCCATTGTTGCCAAGATCACCCGCTCTTGAGCCGGCTAAGATTGCGTTAAAGAGATTCTTATCACCTTCCGAAGTAGCTGCGTCACCGCGGGGAACGAAGTTCATGTCACCTGCGGAAGATGAGATACCACTGCCAGCAGCTGATAATGCACCGGCGTAATCACTTTGCACCAATGCATAACGGGCCTTTAGCGTATAAGCGGCAGCAAGCCAATTATCTTTATCACCACCATAGTAGATATCGTAATTTTCAGATCGACTAGATGCGCTTCCAAGATCAGAAATAGCTCCATCTAATAAGGATGTCACAGCACTTAATACAGATACCTGGGAATCAAACTTCGGGTCCTCCACTTCTGACACCACTTCTGAGTACGGTACATCTCCCATTAAAATCGCCAGGGTACCCACAGCATGAGCCTCAATGACCTTTGCTATACCTACCAGAAGTTTATCATCCGGCACAGCTTCACGTATGTGCCGTGTATTAGTTAGGACGCCCGTATAACACCCGTTCCATTCATCATTGGATTCAACCGTTGATAGTGCATATCCATAAATGTTTGAATAAAGGGATGTATAGCCAATCAACTGTCCGGAAAACATACCGGTTATCCTGTTAAGATGACTGTTTTGGAGCATAATATTCGCCAGCTGTGCACCATTTAAAAACAAGTTCGCGTCAACATCCTGTAACGTTATCTCATTTGGATTATCATTTAAATCAGTCGGAATTTCACAGGACGGCAGTAGCATTATTGAAGCAATCATAATAAGGCTAAACTTGTTTTTCATTGATCTTAAACCTTTCGTTGGATTTCTCATTATTTAATCCTCCCTTAGAAATTAACCGAAACTGTGAACAGATAAGATTTCGTACTTGGATTCGTAAAGTAATCCAAACCAAATCCATTAGCCACACCGGCCTGGTTAGTAGCGGGATCGAGACCCACCAATTCTTTATACCATGCCCACAGGTTACGACCCGTCCACCTCAACGTTACAGAACTCAGCTTGGTTGTTTCCCTAAATGCAGGTGAAGTGAACGTATAAGAAAGTGAAAGTTCTCGAATACGGGAAAATGTGGCATCTTTTACGGCAAAGTTATAAGCCTGGTTATCACCAAAACCACCACCAATACCGTGGCGGTACCACGCTTCGTCAAGCAGTACATCACCACCGCCGAAATCATGGATCGTACCGCGGACAGACGAGCCAGCAGCAATAGTATCGCCGTCAACATTTATCAATTCCATTGGAGTCGATTCGATAAAGTTTCCGGTTTCCGCAGTGGTACCAAAACGGCGTAATACCCACTGTGTTCTGGGTGAATAATCGCCGCCCTCGGAATGTTCAAATAATACATTCATATTGAAATTCTGCCAGCGGGCATTCAAACCTATAGTGCCACGCCAGTCAGGGTTGGGATCACCAAGCACAATAGGCAGGGACGTAATTTGAGGAAAACCAATTTCATTCAAAATCAGTGTACCATCCACTGTACCATCATCAGTTTGCGATCCAGTCCCATAAAGGGCGCCCAGAGAATGATCTACAATCGCGACTGAATTAACGGATCCAGTGCCCAAATAAATAACGTCAGTTCCAGCCAGGTCCGTAACCGTATTTTCATTTTTGGCCCAGTTAAAATACAGATCAAGAGCCTTGTCGGCCTCGTTCATCAACAAAAATGAACCATCCAGTTCGAGGCCTTTATTCTCCATTTTGGCTGCATTCATATACTGGGTATCATAACCAGTCGATGGTGATTTCGAAACGTTGATCAGCATATCATCAATGTTATTCTGGTAGCTTGTTATGCTTAGAGCAAACCGGTCATCAAGAAAACGCATGTCCAATCCAAATTCTGTTTCTGTTTTCAGTTCCGGTTTCAGACTTGGGTTCCCTTTATCATCATCCACCCGATAACCACCACCAAATAATGACACGTCAAGAGGATCACTATACGCACTATAGCTGAAACCAGATTCAGCCAGGGTTTCGAAACGATGAGCCGAAGGCCGCACACCTACTTGACCCCAGGCAAGACGGAATTTCCCAAAGCTAAGTGGTGTTCCAGCTAACATGTCAGTGAACTGGTAGGCCAAATCCATGGCTGGATAAAAATACGGGTCACTAATTGTAGAGTGTTCCTCGCTTACGCCCGAAACGTTTACAAACAGATTGTCCATTGCGGACAAAGACAATAGAGCATAGGTGCGGCCAGACCGAATAAACAGTTTACTGTTGTCAACCGTTGAAGCTTCCGCTGCCGTGTTCACATTAACTGTTTCTTTGTCTGTGTTTACCAAAAAGCTGGCAATATTAAAACTGGTTCTATTGTAGGCGCGGTCCCACCAATTATAACCAGCTGTTACGTTAAGCGACATACTTGATCCAAGGTCTAGATTTCTCCGCACGATGAAATCATAGTTAACTTCACGATTTGTCAGTGCATCCTCTGCGAATACGCCCGCATTCCTTGAGCCGGAAGAACCGACCGGGTAAAACCAGGATCGATCGTCACCCCAGGCGTCAATGCCTGCTCTAATGACAAAACTAGTTTTGTCATCTGGCGTTATGGTCATTTCATTGGTCATCATAAAGCGATCAACTTTCGTCCCGGCTTTTTGTTCATAGATAGTCCATAAAGGATTGTTATAGATTGGATTTGAACTCGAACCACCCATGTAACGACGATAGGCACGCTGACGTCCACCATATTCTACCCCACTACTACTCGTATAGGTACCCTTGTAATGTGTAATATCAAAATCCGGTGCCGTTCTTAGCAAGCCAAGCATTAAACCAGTTACGTTGGAACTTTGCTGGATACGGTTTGAATTTGTATAAGTGTAGGAAGCTTTTGATGACATGGAAATCTTGTCAGATAGCCTAAATTTGGTATTCAGCCTGAAATTATCCCGATCATAAAATGAATTCCTGATAATTCCATCCTGACGAAGACGACTGTAACTAAACAAAAAAGTTCTTGAAGCATCACCACCGGTGACCTGAAAATCATCCTGTGTATATTGACCGGTTTGAAACGCCAGATTCCAGTTTTCGTCTACATAAGTATCTTTTGAATTTTTGGTGATTATTTCATACTGAGTAAATGCCCCATCTTCGGAAACGAAATGCTGACCAGAACTTTCAACTTCATCTGCACCACCAGCACGATCAGAGATACGATCGCCCCAGGATTCAGCGTGCGTAGTCCATGAACCATTACGCCCTTGGCCAAACGTATCTTGCATGGGAATACGTTCATGAATTTCATCATATGACATGGTTCTTTTATAATTCATTTTAACCCTTCCAGCATCACCATCCTTGGTTTTGATCATAACTACCCCATTGGCGGCTCTTGAACCCCATAAAGCAGCTGCAGAAGCACCTTTGAGTATTTCAACAGATTCAATATCATTCGCATTCAAGTCATTTATCCGGGACTGCTGTACAGTACCTGCACTGCGACCACCAGAAATATTATTACCACCGCCATAAACCGTAGAATTGTTTATCGGCATCCCATCAATAACGATCAAGGGCTGACTGGCTCCGGAAATGGTGTTGGCACCCCGGATTCTTATTGATGTGGATGCACCTGGGTCACCGGCCTGCGCATTGACAATCACATTGGATGCTTTTGCCGCCAGCGAGTTAGCCATTAACGATTCACCTGAACGAGTCATATCTGCCGCTGCCACAGAAACGCTGGAAGATCCCTGCTCATCACGATTGGCCGTAAAGCCCAAGGCTGTTACACTGACACCCTTCAAACCGATAGGATCAATAGCTAGGGAGAAATTCTGGTTAACCGAACCGTCCGCCGGTACTTCCACTGACGCAGAGGTACTCTTATATCCGATATAACTGGCCGTAAGCACAACAGTATTCCCATCAACCGTTCCTGCGGGAACATTGATCATATAATCACCATCGACACCAGTGGCTGCGCCAAGGGACGTTCCCTCGACAATTACATTTGCACCAACTAATGGATTCCCAGATTCATCTGAAACAGTACCCTCAATTGTAGATTGTGCAAAAACAAAACTGGTGAAAACAAACGCAATAATAAATAAATAGTTTCTCATTATCATTTGACTACTCCCTGTTAGTAAAGTGTTTTTTGTATGATATAATCAATAAAATAAACCCAAATTTCTAAGATACAAATATAATAAAATTAAATTATTTTACATAATGTAATATTCTTTTCCATATCATCATCCTAATAATTATACTTCCTTAATATATTTGTAAAGAGTCGGTCGTGTAATTGCCAACAATTCGCTGAGAATTGTGATGGCGCCTTTTTTATTGATATGACCCTCTTTTTTCATAAAGGCGACCACATTCAATTTATCTTTTCTGGTCAACGCCTTACCATGTAGATCATGGGATGTAATATATTTATTTAAAGCTTGCTGGATTTCATCCCTAACACTCCACATGAAAAACTGTTCTCTATTTGGCAAATTCTCCAGAACAACAGTTTTGGTAAATATTTCGAAAAATTCCTTGATATTTGAAAATGAAGAAAGATCAAAATTAAAACCCATAGAACCGATTATTTCATCATTCCCGTTTCTGATGGTTAAGGATGACGACTTCAAATCCGCTCCGGATGGACTTTGATTATTATAATTCACAATTTTATCGGGAAGTTCATCTGCCAGCTTTTTATAACCTAGATCAGATGTACCGTCCCCGATTTTACGACCAGTGACATGATTGTTGAAAATAGCAATAATTGAATGTTCCGGGTCCTGAAGATCATGAATAATCACTTCCATGTACGGAGCAAACATTTCAGCAATAATTTCCCCTGCTTTAACATAATGTTCGAGGATTTCACGGTCTTGGGATTGGTATTTTTTATTTACCATTTTTCCAATTTACTGCTTGAATTTTGAAGGGGAAAAACTAAAATCAGTGCACTAGTATTCATTGTGTCGCTCATAGAAAATTTGATTCAATATTGGTGTTCTACTGCCCATTCCGTCCATACTTGGTACGATGGTTTCCGGTGTAAATGCAGCAGCAATTAAAACAACCATGGCATTTTCACCAACTTCCAGACCTATATGGGTAGCCAGCGGATGGGCAGCAGAACTTATCCCATTGCGGGATTAACCAATTTACTACAATATCTAGTCTACTTTTAGCCGTGTCTGCTGCATAAAACGAACCAAAATTGAAAAATGGGTATACCCTCGTCACGGCAGTTCCTGTTCAATTCGATCGATTAACTTCCCGTCACCAAACCGAACCAGATCAGTTGCAGGTAACTTATGCTTTTTCCCCAAATTCTTGATTTCTTTTAAAGCCAAATTTTCTGCCATTTTCAAAGTTAAAAGGTTTATCCCCAGGAACTGAGACTGCTTGAAATTTTTCATTAAGGAAAGATGTAAATCCATAACATCCCCGATAGAAGCCATCTGATTATTTGACACATCTATAGCTCGCCCTGGTTCATCTGTCATAACCATATAGTCGGGCATGGCACCGTGCATGAGCCCCAGAGTAACCCCCGCATAGTACATATTGGTCAGGGAGCCCTGCCCTTCCACAATTACTAGGTCTACCTGGTCGCCAACTTCATCAATTGCGTATTCAATTTCGCCAGCCATAAAGTCGCCAACCACAGCATCAATCGGTACACCGTAGCCTCCCAGCATTATTCCGGTCTGCCCGGTTCCAATAAACCGTACATCTCTTCCTCGATTTTTGAGGCGTTCCGTTATTTCCCAGCCGGTGGTCATTTTACCTGTATCACAGTCTGTCCCAACTATAAGCAATACTTTCACCTTGCGATTTATCCAAGATCCTTTCGGAAAATGAGGAGGATTTGGTGGACGACGGAAATCATTGATAGTAATGGCCTTCTCTCGTGCCAGAGGGGCAAGTTCCGGATCGTCATTCAAAAACTGGTGCATTCCGCTGTAGATATCACAGCCGTACTGTATTGCGGCAGTGATTTCTGTTCGATAATCCTTATTTATATAACCACCCTGGGGTGCACTGCCAATCAACAGGGCATTGGGTGAATAATCCTCTGCTTCTTTAAAATTTGACACAACAGGAATTTTCCCTCCAAATCCCAATACATCCTGCGCTGTGCGACCTGCTTTATCCGGGTCAATTACGCAACAAACATCCTGGGGGCGATAACGGATTAGCATATTGCCCGTTTTATTTAAAATATAATCGAAAGCACCAGGACATAGGATAACAAACTCAGGCATAATTCTTTATGTTTTATAATGGATAACGTAGTGTAAAAGTGTATATAAATTAACACATTGTTAAATAATTAATACAATCAAATTTTCCAAATAACCGGCGGATATAAATAAAAATGAGTGCACCCCCTTCGGTTTGCATACCACTTAAATTTAGGTCAGGTTATTAAACAGCGCTTTTTAATGGGGTGCTTTGCAGAATTCTTTTCAAACGCGATGCAACTTCCTCTAAACCAAAACTATCTATACCGGTGTAAATACCCGTTTCATCCATTGTCTTTACGATTTGCTCCGTCGCGACATTCCCTGTCGTATTAGCCATGAATGGGCTACCACCCAAGCCACCTAGTGAGCAGTCAAATTCTCGGACCCCCATTTGCAAAGCGGCATGGATATTAGCCAGCCCTCCCTGCCTGGTCTCATGAAAATGAAGGACCAGTGGCTTTCCACCAATCTGAGGAAGGATTACCTCTAAATATTCCTTGACAATTTTTGGTGTCGCCAATCCTGCAGTGTCTGCCAGGCAGATCGTATCGGGGTCCAAAGTCATTAATTTTTCAATGCATGAAAGAACGATATCCGCGCCGGGTGCTGTTTCCTCGGCAACACCCCAGGCACATTGCAGGCCAACCCTGATGCTAATGTCATGCCGGTGCGCCAGATGGACCAGACGAGCCATTTCTTCATAGGCGCGTTCTGATTTCATGCCCGTATTCTTGAAACCATAGCCCTCATGCAGGGACATGGATGTCTCCACTTTTTTTACACTGCAGTCAATGGCCCTGCGCAGCCCCTGCTCATTCAGGATGAATGCACTGTAAACAACATTGTCCAGCTGTGGAGCAGAATGGAAAAATACTTCGGCATCGGCCATTTGCGGGAGAATCTCTGGATGCACGAAAGAACCCAGCTGAATGTTCCGCACCCCAGCTTGCAGCAAACCATCGAGTACCGACAGCTTTAATTCAGTACTGTAAGCCCTGCGCAGGTTCTGAAACCCTTCTCGCAAGCCTACTTCATTCAGGATAATTTTATCGGGTATCATTATATCGAGTAAACAAACATCCTAGTGGTTCATATCAATAACCTGTTTGATGGTTTAAATGACAAACTCCGGTTCAGTGTAATGGATATAATGTCCACTATTTTTGGAAATAAGTTTTATTCAGTCTTTCCCAGCTGCAGGTACTTTTCTTTATATTTTGCATATAGACCCTTGTGATGGTCGCTCATATCAATCGTTTTGCCTTGGATATAGATCTGTTCTACCTGGGTGGTGATCTCCAGGGGATCTCCATCAGTAATCATGAGAGTGGCATCTTTGCCTTTCTCCAGCGAACCAACTCGATCGGCAATACCAAGGATCTCTGCAGGATAGAGTGTAACTGATTTAAGCGCTTCTTCTTTAGGTAAACCGTACGAAGCTGCCTTTGATGCCTCGTATGGAGTATTTCTATGATTGGAGGCTCCACCAGTCCCCATTGAGATACAATACTTCAAACCTGCTTCATACATCTTAAGGGGTGCGGTGAAGGGAGTATCAAAATCCTCCCACCGTCTTCGAGGCAGCGAATTCACTCCTTCATAAATTACAGGAATCTCGTATTTCTTAAGCAGGTCAGCCACACGCCAAGCATCATATCCACCCACGATAACAATCTTTACGTTCTGACGATTTGCCCATTCCACCGCACTAATAATCTGGCGAATCTCACCGGCATGCATAAAAACAGGTACTTCTTTTTTCAACACAGGGACCATTGCTTCCCAGCGCAAGTCTTTATTGTGCTGGATAATACCTGACCCTGTATCGGCTTGCTTCGCTAGAAGGTACCGCCGTGCCTCATCAAATGCGGAATCAAGTTTTTTCAGAGTTTCTTCGCGCCGTTTTGCAGCATCTTCTTCACTTACCCTGTATCTCCTATACCGTACTGCCCCCATGTTCGGCCAATTGATGTGGAGTCCCGCAGGCGCTTTTAATGTGGCCTTTTCCCAAGTCCAGCCATCCAGCATCATGATTGCAGAAGTACCGGATATAATGCCACCAGTTGGACAGGAATGAGCTAGTGTGATCCCATTAGACCGTGTAACGGGTATGATCTCAGAATCAGGATTGTAAGCAACCTCAGCCCGCACATTGGGATTTACCTCTCCGCGCTCGGAAAAATCCCTGGTAACAGCCACTGCACCGATTTCGGTCAGACCTATTACACTGGCGGCAGCGATCATGCCAGGATAGACATGTTTACCTTTCAGATCAATGATTTCTGTGTTTTCAGGCCAATTCACCATGCGATGAGCCACGCCTGTGATTACACCCTTCTCAAAAAGAATCGAACCACCCCGGATCTCCTCACTAGAAACAGGATGAATAGTGCAATTTGTCAGGAGTATGGGGTGCTTTTGCTCGGGAGCAGGCACCTGATCCGAAGCGAAAGAATAATTGATAACGATTATCAGGATAATATTTACATAATTTCTCATTGCAGTTCTCCTCCCACACAACTGTACGCTTCAACTTCATTTGGACCACGGCGTCTGCCTCGTTTAAATGAATCATCCTGAGAATCTTCTTCTGGAGAGGTTAATATCTTTTGGATTAGCTGGTTTCGTTCTTCTTTAACTTTTTGTCTAACTTCACTATCCCGGTCCAGATCGAAATACTTGGTACCATCTATCCATGTCTGCTCACAAACGCTGTACATCGATAGGGGGTCACCGCTCCAAATAACGAAATCGGCATCTTTTCCTTTTTCCAGTGAACCGACTTTGTTATCAATACCCAATTGTATGGCAGGATTGATGGTAACAAATCTGAAAGCATCTGCCCTGCTCATGGGTCCGTATTTTGCAGCTTTGGCCGCTTCAGTATTCAGTCGTCTGGCTAACTCACCACTATCTGAATTATAGGAAACAACCACACCAGCCTTTTCCATGAGTGGACCGTTATAAGGGATAGCATCCACCACCTCATACTTATAGGCCCACCAATCTGAAAATGTAGAGGCTCCTGCACCAATCTCAGCGATTGCTTCTGCAATTTTATACCCTTCAAGTACATGCTGAAACGTGCCGATTTTAAAGCCAAAATCTTGTGCAACCCTCACCAGCATAAGAATTTCATCCTGACGATAGGAGTGACAGTGAACCAACCGTTCACGATTTAGGATTTCTACAAGCGCATCCAACTCAAGATCCCGGCGGACTGGAATTAACTTTCCGCCTTTTCCGCGCATTCGAGAACCCAGATTATTTTTGTATTCTACTGCAGCGGTAAATGCATCCCGGATAACCTGTTCAACTCCCATTCTTGTTTCGGGGTAACGACCCCAGCTACGTTCGCGTTTCACGTTTTCTCCCAACGCAAACTTGATCCCTTTTGGTGCCCCTTCAAACAAGATACCATCTGGAGGCAATCCCCAGCGTAATTTGATAACTGCATTTTGTCCACCGATTGAATTTGCGGATCCGTGAAGTATATTTGCTGTTGTCAGTCCACCTGCAAGTTGGCGGTATATATTAATATCATCACTGTTCAATACATCCTGGATCCTTACTTCCGCTGTAACAGATTGCGAGCCCTCATTGATAGAGAATGCAGCACTGTGGCTGTGACAATCGATGATACCAGGAGTTACGTGCTTACCCTTTGCATCGATAACTACGGAACTTTTTACCATGGGTGAAATTCTCAGGTCTTTTCCTACTTCCCAGATCTTGCCGCTCTTTACCAGCAGATCATTATTTTCCAAGATACCTTTTGGTCCCATCGTCCAGATTGTAGCATTTTTCACCAGTATTATTTCTGGCTGAGTAGGTTTTACCTCAAGACCAAAAGCACCTTCTGGATAACGCACCACAAGGGTACTGGCTTTTTCCGTTGTTTTCTTTTTTCTATCTTTTTTATCATTTTTGTCTGGCGCCACCCGCTGTGCAGACCAGCTGATAATTTCATCATTGGGTGTAAGACCCTGGCCCTCAGCATAGTCATTAATAATTGTTCCAGAGAATCGCACTATCCCAGCGAGATTCAGAGAATCACCTTTTATTGAGAAACCGAATAAATTATTTGAAGTTAGGGATACAGACTTTAGTGGAATCGTTGCCTCACCGGCAATCAGTTTTCCTTTTGGTTTTTCGTGTTCTCCAGTAATCTTCAAAGAATCATTCCTGACTTCTTCTCCAAAGCTCCACTGTATTAACCAGGTTCCACGAGCATCTGCATCGGGCGTGGATCTGAGCAAATATTCCAAACCTTCTATCCAAACGGATTCTATTGTTGTTTTTTGGTCAAAATAATCTCCATTGGTAACCATTAGGTTCGCAATTTTGCCCTTTTCCAGTGTTCCCAGCACTTCCGAAAGACCAAGATATTTTGCTGGTGTAACCGTGACGCTGGCAAGAGCATCATCTTTGGAAAAACCTCGCTCCACAGATCTCAATAGATTCTTGCGGAAAGATTTTTTATCATCCAGGTCGCTTGTTGTTAGTGCGAAGGGGATTCCTTTCTCCCCCATTCTCTGTGCGTTATCGGGTGCAATATCCCAATGGCGGAGTTCTTCATTGGACACCTGAAGAGCCGCTTCCCAGGTAGCTACGTCTGGTTTTTTGGGAAAGTTCAAAGGCAGGATAATAAAACTTTTTAGCTCCTTGATCTCCTCAAGTCTACGGTATTCATACCCATTACCCTTCAGCCATAAATTCAGATCAAATTCCTCGGCAATTTTCCCTGCTCTCAATGCCGCTAATTCTTCCCCTGTTTCGAACAAAAAAGCATTATTATTCTTTAAATGGATGTTCAAGGCAGCAAGAGCCCTGTCTTCTTCCGGTTGCTCATTATTTTGCGGATATCGTTTATATACTTTCTGGGCAGCATCATACCATTGTGCATCATAAAAGGTCTGACGGATGAGGGCTACAGCCCCAAGCAGAGAATTTGGATATGCTGGATCGCTCCAAGACCCATACTCATAGCCTATACTTTGTGCGGGTCCGGCTTCTTTGATTATAGAACTTGGTGACCAATCACCAAGATGGATAAGTGCTGATTGCCCGCGGAAGATACCAGAACTGGGTACAACGTGAGCTGTGGTAAACCCCAGATTCCTTAAGTTTTCAGTTTGTTTCTCTGCAAGGGTGAAATTCTCAAGAACATGGCGATCCGGTGTAACTTTGGGGTTCCAATGTGAAGTTGCAGTAGCTATTTCTTTAGGTTTTGGTTTCTGCTGATTCCCACGGAGTCGATCCATTGATTTTTCTTCTTTCTGGACAAAATAAGGCTCAATAAATCCAGGGTAAACGTGTTTTCCCGAAAGGTCGATTTCATAGGCATCTGCGGGGTGTTCTAAATTTTTCCCGACTGACTCGATCAGACCATCACGAATTACTATGTCACCTTCCGAAATAACTTTTCCCGGTTCAGGAATAATAGTAGCGCCTTTTAGTAGAAACACTTTTGGCGTTTTATGGTGAATAGTCTGGCCAGCATCAACAGGTTTCACCTGACCGTTCACAATATTAATAAAGCAAATAGATACTATAAAAATTAAAGTTGTTGAAAGTCTTGGTCTCATAATTATTAACCGTACATTTTAATTTTAATTATATACCAGGAAAAATTAAGGAATGATACCCAGACTAACCTTCATTATTTAGCTACTTCAATAATCCTTTTTAATGAAGTATGGCCGTGCAGGCTCAATATCTGCCAGCCTTAAATGCCTATAAACAAAAAACCCCGCGGACGTTGTGCAAGGGGCAGGTCAATTTTAATTTTAGGTGTAGAATAATAATACCGAAATTATTTTTAATTTAATTGAGTTAAATCAGTTAAAGAGAAATGTAAATTTTCCAGCCTTATTTTTAACCATTTTTATTACTTGGATATCCTTTGAATACAAAACAGCTATTCCTTATTGGTGGTAATGAGGATAAAGGGAAAAAGCCGCTGCTTTTAAATAAATTCCACCAACTGTATAACCAATCAGATGGTCCTTTAATTCTAATCACCGGTGCATCCAAATTTTCAGAGGAATCTGGAAATACTTATACAGAAGTTTTTACCAGACTAGGCTGCAGTAATATCATTCATTTGCCTCTAACTCAGCGGAGTGATTGTAATTCTCCTGAAAATATTAAATACCTGAATGAAGCATCTGCTGTATTTATCACTGGAGGAAACCAGATAAAGTTAGCTGCTATTATGGGGGGCACACTTTTATTCCAGAGAATCAATCAGAGGGTAAACGAGGGTCTTTTATATGGTGGCACAAGCGCAGGCGCAAGCATTGCCAGTAAATTAATGGTAGCTGGTGGTAGAGGCGGGTATAATCCAAGGAGAAACCTGGTTAAACTAACAGGAGGTTTAGGATTGATAGGTAACTGCATTATTGATCAACACTTTCGTGAAAGAAACCGGCTTTTTCGCTTAGCAAGTGCAGTAAGTTCAAATCCCAAATTTATTGGTTTAGGTATAGATGAAAATACAGCAGTATTAATCACAAATGACCGATACTGCAGAGTGTCAGGAAAAAATTCAGTGACGATACTCAATGGCAACAGTATCACCCACTCAGGGTATTCGGAAGGGAAACCACAGGATGCAATCTCAATTTTTGGTATGAACATGAATATAATAACGCCAGGATATGGTTATGACCTAGAAGAACGTTTACCATTAATGAAAGAGAAAAATTAAGAATCATCAAATTCCATTTTATTGCAGACAGCATGAGTAACAAGATGAAAATAATTCAATTTCGGATACTCTCAGGGCCTAATTACTGGAGCCTTAGACCCTGCATCCAGATGCTGCTGGATATTGGCGAATTGGAGGAAAAACCAACAAATAAAATCAGTGGGTTTTATAAACGATTCACTGAAACGTTTCCCAGCATTTATGAACATCGCTGCAGCGTGGGAAAACCCGGGGGGTTTTTCCAACGGGTGAAGGACGGCACCTGGATGGGACATATAGTAGAACATGTTGCTCTGGAATTGCAAACCTTAGCAGAAATGGATACCGGTTTTGGTAGAACCCGTGAAACCGGCGATAAGGGTATCTATCATATTGTCTTTTCATATATTGTTTCCGAGGTCGGTAAGCGGGCTGGTGAACTATCAGTGGGTGCTTGCGAAAAATTGATCCGAGGAGAAAAATTTGATTTAGATGCAATTATCTTGGAATTAAAGGAACTCAGGGAACGCTACAAATTGGGTCCCAGCACCTCCTCCATTGTGGATGAGGCAGTTTCACGAGGTATTCCCTTTACCAGGTTGAACAGGGGTTCCCTGGTTCAGTTGGGTTATGGCACCAATCAGAAACGTATCCGTGCAACAATGACCGATCATACTTCCAGTCTAGCAGTTGATTTTGCTGGAGACAAATTGGAAACAAAAGAAATGCTGAGAAAACATGGTATACCCGTTCCAAAAGGAATAGAAATTCGAAATTACGACAGCGCATTTAAATCGGTAAAAAAAATAGGCTATCCGCTGGTTATAAAACCTTCCGATGGTAATCACGGGAGAGGCGTTACTGTTGGTATAGATAATGATGAATTGTTTAAAGATGCCTGGGAGGTAGCAAAAACACAATCCAAAAATGGGTATGTGATCATTGAGGAAATGCTGAATGGGATTGACTTCAGACTCTTGGTAATTAACGGGGAATTGGTGGCTGCCGCTAAACGTGTACCTGCCCATATCGTAAGTGACGGCAAACAATCCATTCAGGAACTGATTGATGAGGAAAACGAAAATCCGCTCAGGGGTTATGGGCATGAAAATGTACTAACTGAGATTACTATTGATAACCAAACTAAACATCTTATTGCAGATGCAGGATATACACTGAAGTCAGTTCTGGAGAAAGGCGAAATTCTGTATCTGAAAACTACAGCAAACCTTTCAACCGGTGGAACGGCTATTGATGTATTGGATTCCGTTCATCCAACCAATGTGCATATTGCAGAGCGCGCTATTCGCATCGTTGGTCTGGATATTGGTGGAGTTGATATTGTAGCTCCGGATATTAATACACCCATCTCTGAAAATGGTGGTGGAATCGTGGAACTCAATGCAGCTCCTGGTTTCCGGATGCATCTTCACCCCACTAAAGGGCTTCCTAGGAATGTAGCTGAACCGGTTATTGATATGCTATTCCCGCCTAGTTCTTCCTCCACTATTCCTATTATTGCTGTAACCGGTACCAATGGAAAAACAACAACTACACGACTCCTGAACCATATAATGAAATTTGTGGGGTATACGGTGGGTATGTGCACTACGGAAGGTGTGTACATTAAAAACCGTCTGATTTATGAGGGAGATATGACCGGGCCTTTTTCACATAAAATGGTACTAACTGACCCAACTGTTGATATGGCTATATTGGAATGTGCTCGAGGAGGCTTGCTAAGGGAAGGTCTTGGGTTTAGACACTGTGATATAGGAGTGGTAACCAATGTGTCAGCGGACCACTTGGGAATGAATTACATCAACGATTTAGATAAAATGTCACGAGTAAAAGGAATTATCCCTGAAGTGGTTAAACCAGATGGGTATGCAATTTTAAATGCAGATGATCACCTGGTAGCAGATATGGCAAACCAAACCAGTGGAAATATCATTTTTTATAGTCTGGAAGGCAAAACCAATACAGTTATAAAAGAACATTTAAAGTCAGGTGGAACGGCTGTTATATTTGAAGACGGTGAATTTTGCGTTATGAAGGGCAAATGGAAATATCCACTGGTGGAAGCAAAGGACGTTCCAATAACCTTTGATGGGAAAGCTCGTTTTAATATTGCGAACGTTCTGGCTTCTATAGGAGCTGCTATTGGAATAGGAGTGAAAAACGAGAACATTACAGCTTCACTTACTACATTCTTCCCTTCTTATTCTCAAACGCCGGGGCGACTTACAATGCAGGATATGGGATCGTTTAAGGTTTTGGTTGATTTTGCTCATAATGTTGCTGGTTATGATGGACTGGCTGAATTTGTAATTTCCTTAAACCCTGTAAATACAATTGCAACATTGTGTTTGCCGGGAGACCGACGTGTGGAAGATTTTGAAAATGTAGCAAAGATAGCAGCCGCAACCTATGACCAGATAATATTATTTGAAGGTTTTCTCCGTGGTAAAAAACAAGGATATATATCAGAAACCCTCAAAATATACCTCCTAAAACACGGAATGAATAAAAACAAAATAGAAATTATATTAAATGAACACGATGCTGTACAATTTGCACTTGATTCAGCTAAAGATGGTGATCTAATTGTGCTCTCAAACTATGATATCAAGGGTATCCACGAACGAATAGCAGATCACAAAGAGATGCTGGAAAAACAGGTTACACGATAGTATAACTCTGATTGAAAATTTTTCATGGGAATGAAATTACCTTTTGATAAAAGTCCCAATGATAAACATCCGTTAGATTAATTGATTACTATCTCATCAGCAATACAAGCCGGGAGTGTAGTGATGGAACTTTTACGCCAATCGATACAATGATTGAAATACAAATAATAATGAATAATACATTTTATAATATGTATAACAGCTATGCTGGTGATATGGATTATAATGACAAGGTTGATATCATGGATTTACTTTTAATAAGCGACAATCTCAACTTGACTAATTAAGATATTAAACAAAAAACCCCGCTGGGGATCAAAGAGGTTTTCCCATCCATAAATAGAGAAATCCTGGCTACTTACCGGGATTTCGAAATGGCGGGAACGCCTGGGAATCGAACCTGGGCAACTACCAACAATACCTGCATTTAGGGGCTTGCGTGACCATATCGTGACCAAACTGGTAACCAAAAACCGTTTTTTTAAGTATACATACATCATCACACCTGTCCTAAATGTCTAGAAACAAAAAACCTCGCTATTTGGCTGGGGTTAGAGCATTTTGATATATAATCAATTAAATAGTTTGCGTCCATAATTAAGTATCGCTTGAAAATTTTGTTCCATTTTTTCATTTACTTTAGGGCAGTTATTAATGACTGTTTCTGCCCATTCTAAATATTCTTTGCGCCTATTAATATCCCAGTCAGCAGGTGGATTATTTGTCACATCTGTCACGTTTGAAATCTTGTCGCCAAGTTTAATTAATGCAGCACCATTTGACAAATCCTTAGCATGTTCTATTTGTTTTTTCTTTCGTTCAGTTTTTGGCAAGCTTTTGTCATCAGTTACTTCCTGAACATATTTACAAACTTGTTTTCCAAACTGTTTTTCCAATTCTTCAGGTGTTGTCTCTGTATCTTCTATGGTGTCATGTAAAAGCGCTGCCGCTAAAATTTCAGGGTCATCCACTCCACCAATTTGTGCAATTGCCAATGCTACTGATATAGGATGATTTATGTAGGGCGATGCGTCTTCATCCTTCCGACGCTGGGTCTTGTGTTTCTGTGCTGCAAAATGGGCAGCTTTTAATATTAGTGTGTGAGTCAATATTTTCTTTTTCAGTTCAGTTTTGCTCATTTCATTGAATCTTATTTATAATGGCCAGAAATGGAGTATTAAAGGGGTGCCTGCT